>Ga0209757_10000193_pt1 | contig 15542 bp, 15 predicted proteins | sample ETNvirome_6_1000_FD_185472 | JGI IMG/M metagenome (GOLD analysis project Ga0209757, IMG submission 185472) | Marine viral communities from the Pacific Ocean - ETNP_6_1000 (SPAdes) (version 2) | ecosystem: Environmental > Aquatic > Marine > Oceanic | place: Pacific Ocean | collected 2013-06-19 | reverse complement strand
CTCCACATCAACAAAGACCAGATGTGGACAATTTACTTAAAGGATTAATGGATGCTCTTTTAGATGAAGATTCTCACATTCATACTGCGTATGCTAAGAAAATCTGGTATAGTGAAGGGTCTGTAGAGTTTTATGAACTACCTGATATTAGTCTCTTTTAAGAGCTTATACCTTTGCTTGTAGATTATATTTCTACACTGCTTCTCTGAGATATTATGCTTAATAGAAATGTCTATTAAAGTGTTTCCAATATGACCTTTATTTTCAACTATGTATTTGTCAAAATCATTAAACATCATATAATTTCTTAAAGTTTTTGGAGATATAATACCACTCTCAACTAAATGGTAAACAACATCTTTTACCGTAAAACCTTCCCCCCATCTTTTTTTGGATTCTGCTAAAATTATATCTTGGAACTCACTAACTATTCTTTTGCTGTTTGCCATTATTTAATTGTTTTTATACCAAACTCCATAACCCTTAGCCTTACCTGTGAATGGAACTTTTTTAAGTATAACTAATTTTTCTTCTTCACCCTTTTTATACTTAGGATTCTTACTGTTTAACTTTCTTTTTTTTGACATTTTTCAAATTCATTTGTAAAAAACCTTATCACCACACCAACACACTTTCCACAAGCCATGCTTGAACCAACCCTTGGGTACTTAAAAGAAACATAATTATTATAGTGGTTAAAAAGACTCTTCAATACTTCTTTATCTTTCTTCCCACTTACTCTGCTTTCATTAAATAACTTTAAGTCTTTAAAGACAACATCTCTCGCTTCTTTTGAGATGTAATTCCACTTAATTTTACTAAACATATTTATTTATGTTTCCCCCACCAGTTATGAGGGCACTCTATATAAACCTCATCAATCCTGTTCTTTGTTCTTAAAAAACAACCACATTCTCCGCAGTTTTCAAACAGCTTCAATTTTAAAGGGTCTTTATACACGCCACAGGGATTATCTCTGCAAATTGATAATCTACCCTTATACTTCTCTTTAGAGGCTAATTTAACGCCCTTGCCAATTATTAATTGCCAAAATATTTTTCTTAATTCTTTAAACATACACTAATATACGAAAAATTATTTGAATATACTTGATAATCCTTCAGAGATACTAACAGTGTCTTGTGTACTTGTTATATCTGCTTCCGTTACATATACCTGCTGTTGATTAATAGAATCTGATATTAAGCCTGCTATATCGTTGGCACTCCAAGTTCCTTTAGACGCATCTAAAGCTGCTCTTGTACCTGGAGTTATACCACCTTGAGCAAATTTCTTTCCATATCCGTTATGAGAGTTCATGGCTGAAAGTTGAGGTTTAAATAAGGCTGTTGACCTTTTGTTAATAACAGCCTCTCCGCCTTCCAGTTCAGCTACTCTTCCTCCTACTGCAAATTTAACACCTCCTTGTGCGTGAGAACCACCAACAACCATACCTCCTTCAGCAAATTTATCATCTCCACCAGGAATTATACCCCCTTTAGCCCCAGTAAACTTTTGAGATAATATCATTGCTACTTGTGCCGCAATTAAAGTAGCTGTTAATGGTGCTGCAACAATAGCTCCAATACCTGTTTGTTCGGTTACCTTAGCTATAGCTCCAGCTCCATTAATAAGAGCCATTGCAATACTATTAATTTTTTGTTGTATAAACTGCTTCTTCTTAATAGCCCTAACCTTCTCATCCTTTTTTCTCTCTAATGCGTTCATCTTATCATCATGAGCCTCCTGCATAGCCTCAGTATCTCCTCCAGCAGCTTCCGCAATCTCTAGTTTTCTTCTAAATACATTATCCTCATGTTTTGTTTGTTCCTCAAAATCTGATTCAAGGTCGGCTATTTTAGCTGCCGCTATTCTAGCACTAACTTCTAGCACCATATCTGCCATCTGGGTGTATGTTTCACCGATAACCGCTAACCTCTCTTGGTTTTGTTTTCTTTTAAAGTCAGTTAAATCCTCCTCTCTTTTTCTTTCGTCTGCATCAAATTGTGCCATCAGTGCTCTATCTCCTAATGAAGTCTCTAATTGATGAGCTCTTTCTTTTTTCTGTTGGGATACAAAATGTTTCAATCTCTTTGCTTGATTACCCTTAAAATTAATTAAATCCTCATCCATGTTCCTTAAATCCTCTCCTTGCTCATCTAAACCGATTTGCTTTCTTTTATAGGCATTATCAATAATTACCTTTAACATCTCATTGTCAAAGTCTTTTCGTAACTGAATTAAAAGGTCATGATTAGTCTTCCATTTTGTCATTTCCTCATCATGCATCTTATCTAAAAAAGCTAAATACTCTGTTTTCTGAACACCACGCCCATCCATTAGTCTTTTCCACTCCGTCTCATCTATGTTTTTTAAGACTTCATATTTAGTTCTATTTGCCTTTAAGTCAGCTCTCATTTGCTTTAGAGAGCTTGCTTCTTTCATATCTTCAATAGACCTCATATTAGTTAACATTAAAAGTCTTTCCCTATTAAATTGTTCTTGCTTAATATCAAACTCAGCTTGAAGTGCCGCTTTTTCCTTTTTAAAAGAATCGTTAATTTGCTTAACTTTAATCTTCATAAGTTCTTTTAACCTGTTTTTTGTCTTGTTTAATCTAAATCCTGCAAGTGCTGAACCACTATAAGCCTTACCACTCTTGTTTAAAACAGTTGTAAGGTTTGAAACATATTTTCTATACTCAGAAAGCATAACATTAGTATCCTCCCCTTCTTTTTTGAAGTCAGCACCAAAATCCAATGCCTGTTTGTTCATTTTTGACTTTAATTTATCCCTAGCTTCAATCAATTCGGCCTCTACTTTCACTAAGTTTTTCTTGTTTGCTGAAGCAATATCAACCTCATATTTAGCTAACCTTTTACCCTCCTCTATATCTGCTAATTTTTGGTCTGCTGCTTTTTTTATTATTTTCTGTTTATTAAACTTATAAGTTCTAAAATTCTCAAAATCTACATTATATCCTGCTCTTAATTCTAACCTATAATTACTTTCCTGCTCTAATGATAATTTATTTAATTCCACTAATCTATCAAATTCTGTTTTGGCTAGTGTATGGAACTCACCTGCATTTTTAGTTGCTTCATCTAGTTTATCCTGGTTAATATCAGCTAGTTTTTTTGCTGCTTCTTTTTCTTCTGCAACTAGCTCGTCAGTTGTCGCAGTAACCTCAGTGCTACTTACGCCTGGTGTTGTGCTATAGGTGGTTTTAGTCCTTACCTCCTTCTCTTTTATAATCATTGCAATCCTTTTCTCAGAGTTTATCTTATCTTGAGTCATTTTATCCTGCAAATCTTTAGCTTCTTTATCCTGTGCTGCGGCAAGGTCTCTATACCCTGATAGTTTTGTATCATTTAATATTGATGTAAGTCTAGTCATCTCCTCATTATTCAATATCTCAATATCAATATTGTGTAGCAATTCCTCATAAGTTGCTACAATCTCCCTCATCTTATCATGCCTTTCGCTACTAACTTCATTTAGTTTTGTTACATCTGACAATTCTTTCGCCATACTAGCTTGCAGCCTATTAAGTGAGTGAGCTGCTTCATCAGTTTCATCAGAAAGTTCCATCATGTATCCAACCAGCATACCTACTCCAACAACCAAAAGACCAACCCCTGTACTTGCTAGTGCCGCTCTAAACCCCTTCATAGCTGCTGATGCTGTTATAGTACCATTCCTCAACTGGAACATCCTCATCCTTAATAATCTTAATCCTGCCGCCCACTTTATATTGGCTAGTGTTGTTAGTATTGTCGCTGTCCTTAATATAGCCATCCTAGTAGCCATAAATGCGATAGCCATAGAAACAGCCCTAAATGCTCTTCTAATTCTTTCAATCGCTTTATCACTACTGGTAATCCCTTGTATAAATGAAGTAAAGTTCTGTATAGCTTTTCTCATTTGAAAATCAAAAGCATCTCCAATAGCCAATCCAAGACCCTCTGATGCAGACTTTAATAAAGTGAAATCACCTTCAAGAGTGTCTAATCTAATTGATGCCATTCTTGAAATAGCTCCTTCAGCTTTATTTAATGTATCTAAATTTAACTTTAACTCCTCTATGTTTCTTAACAATACAAGAAAGGCTGGTGCAGACCTTTTGTCTAGTAATTCAGTAGCATCTGTAAGCCCAAATGTAGCTTCTTTCATCTTCTCCATCTCCTTGATAAGCTGAGGTAATCCCTGAACAGTATATCCTATACTTTTATTTAATTTAGAGTTGGCATCTCCTAATCTTAAAAAGATATTTTTAAGTGCATTACCAGCAATAGAACCATGAAGCCCAGCATCAGCTAATGTCATCATCATTGCACTTGTTTCTTCAATAGTAAACCCTGCCGTTTTAGCAACAGGAGCAGCAAATTTCATAGCCTGAGTAAATCTTTCAAGATTTAAGGCAGAACCAGTAAATGATTCTCCCATAACATTTGTTACTCTAACAATTTGCTCGGCATCATACTGAAAAGCTTGTAGTGAAGAACCAGCAATAGCGGCAGCAGAAGCTAAATCCTCACCAGTTGCAGCAGCTAAATTTAATGTCGCTGTTTGAGCAGCCAGAATCTGCTCTGGCTTAAACCCTAAACGAGCAAACTCTTCTTGAAGTTTTGCAACTTGAGTAGCTGTAAAAACGGTTGTATTCCCCAGCTCTTTAGCACTTTCTGTTAATTCCTTAAACTCTTCAGTTGAAGCCCCAGATATTGCTTTCACAGCAGCCATTTGAGCTTCAAATTTAGCAAAAACCTTTATAACCCCTGTTATACCCCCTATAATAGCTCTAAAGGCAAATGCGGCTACAATAGCTATACTGGCTGATTTAAAAATACCAACCATTCTATTACCAGTGGCGTTTAGCCTGGTTGCGGCTACAGTCGTTCCTCTTATTGCCGCAGTGTTTGCGTGGAATTGACCTGACATAACACCTAGCTTTTTACTTTGGGCTGCATATTGAGCAGTACCTGTTTTTAAAAGTTGAAGATTAACTTGTGCTTCCTTTAACCCTTTATTTAATGCTATTAAACCCGTAAGGTCTGATTGAAATTTATATAGTGTAGTTGCCATTTATTCTTTCTTTAAATATACTTTTTTAATATCTCCATTTTCATCTGTAAAAACTAAGTCATGCACAATCCCATCAGTTTCTTCCACCGCTAATTCTCCACCATGTATTTGCACTTCTCCAGTTTTTGTTACAGACAAAGCTGTTGTTCTGTTTTTAGAATTTATACCCGAACCAATCTGTAAAATATCATCTGTGTTGGTTTGATTGTAATTCCCTAATATTGTTTGGTTGTCCTCTGCAACAACCCCACGACCAAAAGCAATACCTGTTCCTATTGAGGAATTATTTGTATTGTTTGTTAAAACTAATCCAGAGGATTTTGTGTCTTTTATTGTAATCTCTTCAGATACATCTTGAGTGCCGCTTATTCTTTTAGCCACCCCTTTAGTTCTTGCAAAATCAGCAGCTTGCTTCCATTCAATAAGCTCAACCTTAGTTAAGCCGTTTTGGTTGGGTTTATAATCTACAATTTTATTTACAGTCCAGTAGGTTGAAACTCCATCAATTTGTAAGTAAATTAAATCTCTATAATCAAATGCTGCTATATCTATAGCGTTCAAATTCATCCGACAAGTTCGTAATGCAGCACCGCCATTCATCTTCTCATACGCTGTTCTCCAGTATTTAGTAAACAACCCTTCACTCGTATTACCATAACCATCATCCTCATCACTCCAATGTAAACTATAAGGGTCTGGTGCAACCCCTTTTAACCAGTAATTCTTCCACCCTAAATGTGGGTAATGGGTTTTAGTGTGAGAAGTTCCATTCTGGTCAACAAACTTCCAGGTAGAACAATCCTGCTTTCCGTAATAGTTTAATATTCTTAAATCAAATTTAGGCGTTTTTTTATAGGGAGGTCTGTTTTTTCCATTTATAGAGCCTCCTTTATCACTCCACATAATAGGCATTACAGGAAGTTCTGAATCTGTTTGGGGGTCTCCCCAGGTTAAATCACCCCAAGCCCAATCTCCGTTACCATGTTGATTTGGAGTTGGTTGTTTGCCATAAGCATTAAATAGCACTGTTGATGAAAACTTTTTAGTACCCATCTCCAATGTTTCTTTTCTAAACTTCTCATAATTATGTTCAGCATGACTTTTGTATATAGGATGCCCCACCCATTCTCTCCAGCGATAAACAGTACCAACTATTTCATCACTTGTATCTTCTTTATACCCAAATGTAATTTCTTTTGCGAGTTGTTCTATAATGAATTTATCATTCCAACTTTTATAATCAAGTTTATCTGTCCAATCCAACACCTTACCTGAGCCGAAGAAATCATCATACGGCTCACAATAAATAGTTTTAGTTTCTTCATTTGCAGTCCATTGTAGATTAAACATTTCTGTCAATCCTTTTATATAATCCATCTGTTTTACACAAGGAAGGATTTTACTAAGGTTAACCTCATAATCTGGTACTGTTGAACTTGGTATAGGGTATATATTAAAGTCAATATCATCTATATCCATCCAAGCATTCCAAAGCCATGTATTGTTTTTACCTCTACACCTCATGTTTATTAAATCCCCAGCGTTGAGATAAACATCCCCCGAACCCTCCCTTGTAAGTCCATCAGCAGCACCAGATTGGGTAGAATTAACATCATCACCCCAGGAACTTGATGTTGTGTCATTAAGAGCAGAAATGTTGGCTCCATTTTTGAAAATCCTAGTTCGCATACTTGCTAATGAGTAACCAATTTTTACAAACATTGTTGCGTTCCAGGATATATGGTACATTCCAGTAAAAGGCACTGTATATCCTGATGAAGACGAATTTCCACTCCAGTTATTACCTAGGTCACTTCCTAAAGAAATATTAGGATAGTGGTATTTTATAACACCAGCACAAGTCATACATGGGTATGGTACTGGGTCCATGTTTGAAGGAGCATACTTAGTGTAGTTTTCAACATGAACGAACTGACTACCACCAGAACCAAATAAATTACTTTCCGCATAATCCTCACCAGAAGAGTAAGGATGACATAACTTTTTAAATGTTGTTGAGTTGAAAAAATTACTATCTATTGAGTAACCTATAGAATTAAATATTTTATCTACTACTGATTTAGCAAAGATAACTGGGTGAAAATCATTTGCCGTTTTATCATAATCAATAGTGGCTGGTGTTGGGTTAACTGACTGTGAATACCATTCTCCGTAATTTACTAATCCATAAAAATAATCATCACCAGCATCTGGACTATTATCCCAAGAGTTTGTAATACTCGTATAACCTTTTTTAACAGGTGGATTCTCTCCTAAAGCTAATTCGCAAAGTTTGTTTGTACCTATAGCCTGACTCCAATCAATATCATCTTGTATTATATGGCATTTATAAAAACCACCATTACCTGTATTTCCTTCTTCAATTCTCATTAAACCCTTAAAAACATAAATACCATCTACCTTTATTCTTGCCTTTTGCCAAAATATTTGCTTTCTTTCAGACCCAACACTCATCATAGGGTTTAAAATCTCATTATTATGTTGTGATGCTGGAATGTTAAATGTTTTTGAGTAACCAGTTGTTCTTTTCCCTATATCTCTTAAATCACCGACTGAAAAATTTAAAGATAATGGAACTCCCTTACTTTCTAAAACATCAAGGTAATCCCATTTATATGAATCAATAGTGTACATTGCTCCAACTCCCATAATAGGTTCGGAAGTAGTGGTAATATCAGCATCAGTAAATCTTACCTTAATATCCTCAATAATGCAAGAAGCAATCCCTTTATCTATAATTTTATTTACTCTAAATAACCCAACACTACCTTCAAAAGCACAAGCAGGTGTTCCGTATATTGTTTCAACACTACCATCAAAAGTGTGTGGAGCATCTAAACTCCACTTTCCTGCTAACGCTAATCTAGGTACACAAAACTTATACACACCTGGCGTTGTTATGTGTTGATATGTCATTGTATTATAAATAGGGTCTGGATGAGTTCCAGCCATTACCATAATTCTAGCGTTGACAACACTGGTAACATTCAACTCTATCTCATAAAACATAGCATAATCCACAGTATTTGAAAGCCAATTATTCCTAAGTCCAAAAAAACTATCTCCTTGATTAAAACCTCTATTGTTTATTGGATTATAATGATGGTTTTCATAAGATAAGGTAGTTCCCTTCCCCTCACTATCCCATCTAAAATCACCATGACTCTCATCCCACTCCCCTGAGTGTTGGTATGCGGAAATATACCATTCAAAACATTGATTCCCAGCAGCAAGGTCAGGGTCTAAATAATTTAAAGTACTTACATTGTCAATTCCAAGGCCTTTAAGAAGTAAGGTATCCTTATCTATGCAAGTAACAATATCAAAACAAAGTGTTTTACCAGTGTTTGTGTTTTTCATATATAAACACCTTCCATCTACAACTTTTGGATAGGTAGTGTGGTTGATTCCTGTAGTAAAGGGGTTCGTTCCACTCCAACCCTCACTCTGAAAATCATTAAAATTACCTGTTCCTATTTGGCTTAACTGAGCAGGTGTTGCACTAGAGCTCCACCACATTGTCATGACCATACATTTTTGGATAGGTTTAAAGTCTATCCCAGCAGGCATGGAGTACACCTGCTGTTGACTACAACCCTCAGCAGGATTTCCAACAAATATAATTTCAGGGTTATATGAATCTCCCTCATGAAGTTTAGGTGAAAATGCATAATTATCTGAGATACTTGGTGTTTCGCAATCTTCATTGAATGTGGTAATTGTTTCAGTACCTACCTGAACCATATTTGTTACCTCTTCAGTACCATCTACGCTACCAATCTCTAATATTACATTTTGTGCTAATGCTGAATCGTTACCCATATTATCCTTTTTGTGTTGTTATTGCGTTTGAATATTTATATTTAAACTCTATATAACTAACATTATCCTCAGTATTATATATTTCAACATCCCCAGAATCAATTATTACAGGGCGTAAAAAAGACAAGGGTTGACTTGAGGAGGATTGATTATATTTCATCTCATCTTGAACCCAAACTTGAGGGCTACTCACTAATTCTTGTAACCATTCTGCATATTCTGTCGTTAAAGGTTGTGATATAACTGAGAAAGTATCCTCCCTTGTTGTCCAAAGCTTTTTCCTACTATGAGAACCTCTGTCTCCAGGCTGTGTAAGTGAATCAAACTGACTACCTCCAACTTTTACTGATTTAGTGTGTGTGCCGTAAGCATTAAACCAGTCATATCCACCTCTCATATTTTTAAACACAAATTTCGTTCTTTGTTCATTACATTTACCATTAGAAGGTTCGTCACTATAATTTATATATCTATAATCTATTTCATAACTATTATCGCTTTGTCTTCTATGTCTCCAATTTTTAAAGTTCCCACTACCATCAACACTACCTGCAAGAATAGCAACCTTATCTGCAATTAAATTCCCACTTCCATCAATAATTGTATTTAAAGCAGTTCCTGTATGTAAGAGATACCAAGCCTCTAGGGTTTTGGGGTGTAACGGGATTCTTACTAACTCCTCCCAAACACTGGGTAGTGTTACAGTATTCATTGTATTAGTACCGTTAATACCATAAGCACATATTAATACGCAAAAAGTGTCGGTACTAGGTAATGATACTGGTTGGTAATAAGAATCACAAGGGTAGTCATTAACATTAATAGTATGTAATGGTGATGATGTTGGAGTGATAGGCATATTCGTTAATGGAGCTTGAGTAGAAACAGAACCAAGATTGTTTGTTCCAACAACAAAAGCACCCATATTTTCATACCCATTAAAAGGATTTAAACTGTCATCTTCATTACATATTGTAGCTGTAACGGCAAAGGCTTGGCCAGTAACTATATCTGACATATCATCATATAACAACCCAGTTGTAGTTGCACTGTATTTTACACTCCAAACTTTAAGTCTAAAATAAGCAGACTCCATATCTCCTTTTAAAAAATTAATGTACCCTGAATTAATTGGACATACACCTTTAGATATAAAAGGCCTGCAATAAGACATTAGATTAAAAGTATAATCTCCAGGATTAGGAGTGTTAGTACCATTTTGGTATGCGTTTATTAAAATATTTGTGGAAGCCCAAGTTCCATATAAACCTGTTTTTGTTTGTAGCTCACCCCTTAAATACGCTGTATCTCCAGAAGCATCTGATAGCTCCATGAATATAGGCCTATATGCCGAATAAAAAGCAATATTTGTATTTGTAATTATATTTATCATATCTTATATTGTTCTGTTTAAAATAGTATTAACATCTAATTGTATAGCGGTAAATACCGTATCATGTAAATCTTGACTTACCTCCTTATTTAGTTCATTTTTAATTTCTTCTACCCAGCCAGGGTTCTTAGGAGCTTGTGCGTTTGCTTTTTGAACTCTTGCTATTCTAAAGGCAGCCTGTAAGGCAGGTTTACCGAAAAGACCTTTTTTAGCCCCAAGCCAAGCAACCAATCCATGAATATAAGGACTTCCAGGTTCTGCTCCTCTTCCTGACCACTCAAAAAGAGATTTACTTGTTCCTTTATCTAAGATAGAACCATAATCTTCTGCTGTTATCTCTATATCCGAGAGAAGACCACCCTCTCCAATAGATTTAAGACTGTTGCTTAATCTATTAGTAGTATTCATAGGCTCATTACCCTTCCTTGATATAGCAAGTTGTCTCCGTAATTTCTCTATTATTCTATCCGAGACAGCGTTAATTATATTAGGTATTGCTTGTAGTATCATTATTATGGATTTACTGTTTCACTGTCTGGAAATTCTGCTGGGAATACTGGGTCTTCATCAACACAAGGTTCGTTTGCTGCTTCACCATAACAACAAGTGCCATCATCAACCCCAGCGTTAGGGTCATAATTCATTGCTGTAGGGTCTGTACATCCGCAAGCCCCGAAAAAGTCCTGACAATTATCTTCACAACCACCACTACTAGAAGAAGAACCGCTACTACTACATGGGTCAACTGATGCGGCTATATTTGCTATAGCATCAAACCTAACCTGAAGAGTCACTAGATTATCATTAAAAGTTCCTTTGTCTCTGATTATTTGTATTTTATGTTTTGGTACATGAGCCTTACAACCACCACCACCACTAATACCAAGAGCAAGGCAAGATAAAAGATTCCACATTTTTATTTCAAGCTCTGAGAATATCTGAACTAAATCATCATTAAAAACCTGAACCCCTTGTGTGCTTCCTTTTGAGAGAGGTCTTGCTATTGTTAGGTTAAAAGTAAAGACCTCCTTAATACTTTCTGCCACATAAGATGTTGGGTATTCAATATTCAATAAATCATAACAAATATTATGGTCAAAATTTATTTCCTTTGCTTTTCCGAACTTAACAGTACAAAATCCAGCAGATTCTGCACAAGCCTTAAAGTCCAGCATTAGTTGTGTTAAATTATAAGTTTGGTCGTATGTACTCATTTTTTCTTTTTTTTATTTTGAATATAAATCATTTAATTGTTTTTCAAAGTCTGAACACGCTGCTTTCCAAGACAAATATGTTAAAACTTCAAAAAGTTTTGTGTTTAAAACACTATCAATAGGATTGTACTCCACTACTGTAAAAACCCCGTCTTTTGCTACATCATACAAAGAATTTAACCAGCCATAACCACTGATTGTATTCTTAGCTGCTATTGTTGATTTTGGGTCGCCTCCACCTCCTGAGAGATTAGGAAACTTAACATCAATCGCTGCTCTAACTTCCCCAAAAAAAAAGCGACATCCCAAATAGTTGCCATGTCTAAATCCTCAAACAACTTAGCTCTTTTATCTATCAAATCATCATTTAATTTTTCAGACTCTCCTTCTTTTTTACAAAGAATAGCTATTTGTCTTGGTAAAATCTCTATTCTACCTTTTTCAAGAAGATTAGCCTGCATCTCTAACTGTTCAGCCTCAATATATCTACCAAAAGAAGATTTCTGCATAAGTTCTTCTGGTAAAATAAATTTCTCATCACCTATTTTAAAAGATGATATATGTATTGGTGTGTATGGCTCACTTGCAAAAGCAAGAGTTTTCATAACTTCTGTTGCCATATCTAAATCCAACATGCTAACCTCTTGCTCATCTAAATTACACCAAAAAGACAAAACTTTAGTGTTATCTTTTAAATCATCAAGAGTTCTCTCCCATTGAGCAACTTCATCACCCTCTTTTACCTCTCCCTTATCTCCAAAACCTTCTATTAGCTTTGAAAACCCCAGAAACTGCTTAAAGCTAACATCAGCCCAGCAATTTGGTACTTTTACTTCTTTTTCGTTTAAAACAAATTCTTCCATTAATTTAAGTTTATTTTTTCTTCACTTTCTGTTCCTGATTGTATTAAGAGAGACAATTCTAGTCTTTCTATTACATTTTCAATCAAAGATAATACTTTTTTTCTATATTTATCTAAATTTTCTTCTTTTTTTGGCGTTAATGCTGCAAAATACCCAACTGTAGCCCAATACACTGTATTTGGCATTGATAAATACCAGTTTATCTTATCTACCTCACCTTCCATGGTATTAATTCCTAATCCATTATGGTAAAGTATAACTCTTTCTATAACATCCTTAAATCCCTCGTACTCCTCATCATAATATGTCGCCTCATCAATAATGTCTTCTAAATTCCTTAAAAACTCAGTAACTATATTAGAATGTCTCTTGTTTAAGCAAAATATTTCAACTTCATAGCTCATAAGTACAATATAAGGAAATTTCTTTCACTTTTTTAGGAAATAAAAGTTACTTTTTAACCCCAAGCTAAAATACGCTTATTATTTTTAAATAAATACCTCATTCTCATCATAAGAGCATCAGCATAATCTGGAGAGTGCCCTAAAATAGCTTTCATCTCTTTTTTTGATAAAATAGCTAGTTTACCGTCTAAATCTATGTTTTTTCTCCTAACAACCTCTAATTCTTCAATAATCTTGTTTCTCAATTCAATATCATTGCATTTTATCCAGATATTTCCCATATTTATCTGTTCTGCTAATTTATAGAAGCATTGTGTCTTTAAATTCTTGTAATTCTCCCCGTTTAGTGGTTTCCCGTTGTTAATAAAAGGCTGAACCCCTTTCATATAGTGAGAAAGGTACTGACCAACACCATCAGAGTCAATAACTACATTTCTTTTTGAAATATTATACTTATCTACCAGGGCTCTAATTAATTTTTCCACATTATCTGCTGATGTTTTATCTTTAGTAACAAGCTCTTCAACCACCATGCCCTTCCAAACACAGATTACGAGTTTATCAGAACCTAAAAGAGCAATGTCACAAGACAAATAATACTCTTCATTATCACTCTTAACGCTAGAATTAGTGAAAACAGACAATATAGCCTCGTAATCAAACAATCTATCCTTCCCTTCATCATATTCCCAGTTACCATGAAGTAGTCTTTCCCTTGAAACAGGGTCTAGTTTTCTTAATTGCTCTTCATAAAACTCTGAAATATGAGGATTATCTTTTAATTTTGCCTGAACAAACTTCTTATGGTTAGGCAGAGTATCGTCTCTATCTTGTTTATAAAAGTCATATACCCAGTTTTTAGCTGGATTACACGACATAAGTATCTTTGGGCGAAGCCCAAATTCTTTTAATTTAAAACGAATCCTTGATGCTACAACATTTTTTGCTTTTTCTGTACACTGGTTAGCCTCATCTATAAAAGCACCAGATATTTCCAGCGAACCAAGAGAATCAAAATTAGGGTCTGCTGGATATTGATAAAGGTCTTTTAAAATAATGGTACTGCCGTTTACAAACTCAACAACATTACTTTGAGCATTAAACTTATAAGACTCTCCTTTTTTAATGCCCCAATCAGAACAAACCATGAAAAAGGAATTTAGTGTTGTTTCTTTTAGAGTTTTTAAAGTACTTCTCCCCATTAACCAGCGAGTTCCTGGGTATCTTAAACAAGAATATAATAACCAGGCAACCCCAAAGTAAGATTTACCTCCTCCAGCACTACCTCCAAACAAAACTTCAGATGTTGTGCCGTCATGTAAATACTCCCAAGCCTTGTGTTGTTTAGCTGTTGGAGTAAAATCTATTTCCAAATCTTCTTTTTAACCTTAATTAAAGGTTGAACAATAAGTTTAGCTAAAACTAAATAGACTACAACTACTGGCAATACAGATAACCCAGCTAATATTCCGAATATATATTCTAACACCCCGACATTAGGGTTACTTGTTTTCATTCCTTTTTTAAATTCTTCAAACATAATTTCTTTTTTTAATTATTAATTACCATCCTTCAGGCTGATTACCTATTGTACCAAACCAAGTGTCTAAAGCGAGGCTAACTCCTGCATCATACATCCCTATAAACCACTCTAAATCTAATATTTCGTTTAATTTTGTTTTTTCCATCATAGCTATAAAACTTAACATTGGTATGTAAACCTCAACACACTCTGTTCTATCATTCCACTTTGATAAAGTCTTTAGGCTGAGTTCTAATGTTGGGGCTACACTATCAGGAATAACAGAAAGCTCCTTTAGCGTTATTTTCTCTATTAAATTAATCCATTCTCCATTAATCAGAATATCCCAAGAAAAAATAGCTCCATGTAAGGTATCTTGAACTGTAGTTCCTGGCCTAACCTTAACTTCCTCTCGTTCTACCTTCCCTTTTTCTACCTCACCCTTTTCTTTGTTATATTCTCTAATATCCATTTCAGATAGTTCACTTAATCCTTTTGATATTTTCTTTCTTTTAGTTACAGGTCTTCCTTCCTGATTCGGAGGAAAGTTTCTTACCAAAACGGTAAACCTATGATTATCTACTGCCATTTCTTTTTCTTTTTTTAATTGTTATACAAATATACTATTTTATTTTCTAATATGACTACTTAATAGACATAAATCTTTAAGCAGCTCACTCGGTACTTCTTTTACAACACTTACAGACAGGGTTTCTTTATAAATATCTTCTGAGAAGTCAAATAAATGAACACTGGCCTTTCCATGTTCAGTCTCCATAAGAAATATACCCAACAATGTTTCTCCAGCTCTTTCCACTCTCGCTATATAAGCACCACTATTTAGTGAGTCATAACTTTCTAGCTCTAAGTTAGCTGTGCGAAACCCCAATGTCCTTCCGAGTTTATTGCCAGATATTACTAATCCCTTAATAATAGCAAGCTCACCCTCTGCACCCTTCTCTTTTAAAGCGGCACTCTCTATTCTTTTATATATAGTTTCTATACTATCTTGTTTCTCTTTCATTTTTGTTCCTTTTATTTCTAAATTATGTTAATTATTTTTATTATCTTTGCAATCTAATATAAATAGACACTCTTGTTAGTTAAAAAAAGACACTCATTACGACAAGGGCTGGAACACGAAGTGTTTTAAGCATCTGGCGTAACTCTATTATCAAGCCCTAATTATATCTAGTCCTCAATAACTTTAATATCCTCATC
>Ga0209757_10000192_pt1 | contig 15598 bp, 12 predicted proteins | sample ETNvirome_6_1000_FD_185472 | JGI IMG/M metagenome (GOLD analysis project Ga0209757, IMG submission 185472) | Marine viral communities from the Pacific Ocean - ETNP_6_1000 (SPAdes) (version 2) | ecosystem: Environmental > Aquatic > Marine > Oceanic | place: Pacific Ocean | collected 2013-06-19 | reverse complement strand
TCGGCGGCGCTATCGTTACGCTTTGGCGCTATCGTGCCGTCCGACCCGCTATGCTAACGCTACGCTATGCGCTAAACGCTACACTGAAGCCTTGCGCTACGCTACCGCTATGGTATGTCAAACATGGTCATTAGCGCTACTGAAACACCCGTTAGCGCCGCTATGCCGTTAGCGCTACACCGTTAGCGCATTAGCGCAATAGCGCAATTTGCCTTAGCGACGCTAACCCTTAGCCGGAGATGCGCTATCGCGGCGCGATATTTGCCCTGCTTAACCCCATGCGAAATACAAAATAAAAAATTACAGATGAAAAATTATTTCATCCGCGTTTTCAACTTAGTATTGCCTCAACCGTTACCTTCAAGGGCATTCACTCCCTCGCCTGTCTAATGCTCTCCAAGCGTGACAGTAGCAAAGGCTATGTTTTAGTCAAGGCTGACAAGAAAGAACCACGCGAAGATGAACCAAAGAAGAAGAAGTTAACTTGGGAAGAAGCGCGTGACGAATCAAAGAAACTGATGGACGATGCGAAGGCGCGCTCATTTCAAACTCAACGAGGCATTGCAAGGCGAATGCTTCCCGGTGGTGAACAACCAAAGGTTCGCGTAGTTGACCCGGACCGTGAAGAAAAACAAAAAAAGTTTGCCGCCGAAGGGCAGAAGCGCTATGAGGAAGAGCGACCGGAAATGGCTTGGGAAAAAGAGGTTGATGAAGAAGAGCAACCGGAACCCAAAGATAAAACACCCGGACATGAAATCATCAACGCGCAAAGATATGAAGAAATGGTTAATCTCTTCACTCAAGAATACAAGGAAATACTATCGTTTGAGGCCACACCCGAAGAGGCACTTGATGATTTGAAAAATACATTAGGTGTTGCATTTATTGACAGTATTGGCGCAAGCGACAGCGCACATGACTTCGTGGAAGCCCACGACCGAACACCGATTATTACTCCTGCTATGGCTGAGGTTTTACAAAGGGAGGCTGAACGAAATGGGTTAGATGCGGAACCCTATGCGGCCACCGTCAAAGACGAACAGATAGCGCACCATCTCGGATTACTCAACCAATACAAACTCAAGCGACCGGACAAGGTTATGGAGGCTTTGGATTGGGAAAGTGGTCGGCATGGAGATGAAGAAGATATTCACCCTATGTTCGCAATGGCGGGTGCGCTATACAATAACGCGTTGGAGACGGGTTCTTACGATTTAGAAGATGTGAAGGCCGAACAAAATTATAGAAACGAGAAGCGCGGTTGGAAGACACAAGACCGAAAGAGAGCAGAAGAGCGCGCACAACAACATTTTGAAAATGTGCCGGACTATGTTGAAAGTGAAGAGTCCGAACGAGGACATAGCCCACATCAAGTTGCTCTTGATGATGCTTACAGACAGTTGTTTGAACAAACAAACTTGGATGATGCCTACGAAGAAGCAATGGAAGTGCAAAATCATACTCCAATAGAAGAAGCAGTAATGGATGCAATTCGCGCTACTGCTGAATCATACCCTAAATTATTACAACACGAAAATGAGCAAAGACGCGCAAATATCAAGGATTTACATTCTAAATATAGACAGTGGAAGTTGACAGCCACGAAGGATTCTAAGACACCGGAAGGTATGTTAGACGGCGCAGAATACAGACGAAGATTAGCCGAAATAAGAGAACCCGAAGTGGATGAACGATATAATCTTAGGTTGGCATATGAAGGGATGCAAGACATAATCAACGGCCATGCGAGTAAAGCGCTCAATGCGATTGGTATTGGCGCGAAACAAAAATTAGAGTTTGGACGAACAAATGAAAGTGGTAGCGACCCTATCATGACACCTTCATGGAAGAGAATAGGTAACGCTTTAGGTTTCAAAACACATTTCAAAGTCAACGCACCCGATATTTTCTTATCGGCTCCGTTGGGTGGAAAGACATTCGGTGGTGAAGAAGTAAATCCTTTTGACCCGAAATACAGACAAAAGATTTCTCGTCAACTTGAAAATTGGATTGAGGATGAAGGCAAGATGGCAAACTTACATCCCGCTATTGGACGAAATGAAAAGGTTATGAGAGACGCAGTAATGGCAACAGGACGCACTGACTTGATAGAAGAGATGGGTCTTGAAACCGGCCACGAAGGAGACAAAAAGAGACTTGATTTGGAAGGTCATGAAGCGGGGTCTATTGATACACAAGAGGCGGGTGCGCTTGGCACACCGTTTGGTGGTGACTTACCTCTTGGTCGTGATAGACCCACCGGATTACTCTATGCTGATGTAACTAAAGAACAACTTGCGGATATGGGTAAAACAGAAAGAGAAGCGTTTTTGAAAAGAAAACAGCGCGAACATCACAGGAAGTTTCAACAGTTTATGCGCACAGGCAAAGGGTCAAAAGGTGGTGAAGTTCGCGGAAAAAAGAGAGAAGATTTAGCAAGATTAGAACATCATCAAATGATGAATGAAGTTGAACACTACAAGAAATTGTATAACGCGGGTAAAATAACAAGAGAAACATACGAGCGAAAAGTAGGTCCGATTCTTGCTCAAAAAGGTATTGAAAATGAGATGGAAGAAGGTCCGAAATTAGAAATGCCCGAAGTTCCCGAAGGTCATTATCTATACGCGGATGATAAGACAGGTGATGTATTAACAGCCGATGAGCGCGAAGAGAAACTTGCTAAGTTCATGAATACAGTTATTGGTGTTCATCATATTCTCCAAGCCGCGAAAAAGAAAATGGCAAAAGAAGGTGAAGACCATAGTATAATTCACGATGAGGGAGATTTGATGTTATTGATGAAACCTCCATCAAGAAGAACCGAAGATGAAAATGAAAAAGTTGATGCGATGAGAGCCGCGCAATTAGATAGGAGTTGGTTATCAACGCGATTAACACAAAATGCAGAATTGCGCGATAGCATTCGCGGATTAGGTATTCACCCACAGGCATTCTTGGAACAAGTAGGAGAAGTATTTGGTGGTGAAGTAAATTACGAACAACTCACAAAAGGTGTTGTTGGTATGATAAATCAAATGGGGCGCACCAAAGATGAAGGGGATTTGAATGATAGTATCAATCGTATGCTATACAAATACTTGAACCTAAGACATACTCAAGACATGCAAAACTTAGACTATCACGGAAAAGTGATTGACCAACAGAAAGCATTGAGAGATGGAACATTAGATGAAGGCGACCATGTTTGCGCAGGTTGTATTGGTTCTTCCGATAGAGTAAGGAATGTAGGTAAGAATAGAGGTGGTAAAAGCGGAGTGAACTCACCTTACGCGTATAATCTAATCAAAGTTCCTAATCTAATGGGTGTTCCTCTTGGTGAGGTTGCTACTGAGGAAAATCCTTCACCCGAAGGACGCGGAGTTGATGCAACACTCATTAACATATTTCATGACTTGAAGGGGCGAGGCGATGAACCCGAAGATTGGGAGAAAACCGAAAGACAAGTAAGCGCTATGGTGAGAACACAAGGCGGGGAAGAGTGGCTTCAAAGCAGAATTGAAGCAATGGCTTCAAAGAAAACTAATCAAGCAAACCGAGATATATCAAAGAGATATGGAGTTGGCGCTAAGTGGATTCAATCAAAACCTAAAGGTATCGCGGCTGATATTGAAAACAATCCTTTAGCGATGGAAGTGTGGAAACACACATACCCTGCCACAACAGGAAGCGAACACCGCGAAGCGCAAAATGAATTACAATCGCTTATCAAAAACCAAAAGAAGGACCTCATAGGCGCGTTCAACATATTAACTCTAAGCAGAAGGCAATTGAGCCAACCGCAAATCTATGATGGTGAACTGAGCGCGAAGAGTAAAAGAAAGATGATTAGAGAGATTATGAAAGCGTCCGGCACACAAGAAGAGGGTAAGGCGCGCAAGGCATATCATAGGTTCGTCAATGATAGAACACGCAAATCTTCTAAACCGGATGGTAAAGATAGAAAAGTTCCCGGCTACAATACTAAGAAGGCAGGATGGGAACGAATGCAATTCCCGGCGATAGAAGAAAATAATATCAAACTTGCTCAGTTGAAACCAACAGTCAAAGATATGAATGATGAAAAGAAAGCGGATTATCAAAAACTTATCGCTGAAACAAAGAAGATGCGCGATAGAGCAACTCAATACTGTAAAGATAAAGACCATTTAGGTGTATTTGGAGTTGAATTGAATAGATGGAGAGCCGCTACCAAAAAACATAGCGAATTACAAAATGCAATGATTAACACCAAAGGTAAGAAGAAGTTTGACATTAAAAATAATCCTATTGCCACACTTGCATCTCTTTATCCTCAATTGAAACAAATCATGAAAGAACAAGGTAAGAATCCCGAAGAGGGTAAGTTAGAGGCGGCTCTTGATGTTCTTCATAAAGAAACTTATCTAAACGAAAATCAAATCAATAAACGACATAGATATGGATTTACTGTTGGTGACAAAGGCAGAATAAAGACAGTGAAAGAACTTAGTCATAATCCTTTAACAGAAGGTAATAGAGGACTTAGAGGTGGAATGGGTGAAACTTTAGGTTCAGCAATCAATTATTCGGGTGCGGGTTATCATGTGCCTATACCGACTGATTTAGATACTGCTTTAGCAATGATGCATGAACATGGTGTAAATGTCACACCGGAAATACTCAAAGAATTACAAAGTGCTGAGTCTGCATTGAAAGAAACCAAAGCCATTGAAGATGAGTTCGCGGATTTCAAAGAGGATATGCGCGAGGAAGAAAAAATTAGAGCCAATCAATCATATACCGACTCAAGCAAAAAGAACTATTCAAACCCAACAGGTTCACAAACGCGATGTGGAACTTGTGCGGGTAATACACATCTCACTCAAGACGAGATGATTTCATACGCGAAAGCGCATAATGAGAAATTACATGGACATAGTAGTTCATCCAAAGATGTTAGACGATGGATAACTAATCATGGGCGACCAACAGGGTATCAATCTTTTGATGAGTTTGATGCAAAAACTATGACAGAAGTTCCACCGATGGACCATAACGAATACGCTTGTCCCGATTGTCAGCATTGGGATAATCAAGTTGGTGGTTGGGTTTCCGATGGTATATGTGGTGGTTGTTTAGGTGATGGGTCAGTCAATAAAGACGATGAACATTTACTTGAACATATTGAAAATCATACTCACAAAGCAGGAGTTGCTATGACACCGGAGAAACTTAGAAGATTGATAGATATGCAAACTCTAAGAAGAGGAGAATTAGACGAGTATCATGAGACAAAAGATGCCGAAGGTAACCCTAATTGGGACAAGTATATTCCACCAAGTCATCAATTGAAGGAACCAAATCTAACAGGTTTAACACCGAATATGACAGATGAATTGTTTAACAAACAACCTTTATCTCCACTTGAACTCATCTTAGGACGAATAAAGGAGGGAGAACTACCGGACATTCATACGCGGGAAGAATTAGAAGCGGCGGAAAAGAAGCGTTTGTCACAAACGCGAGATTCTGCAATCTTACAGGAGTTCAAGGATGAAGAACCCGCAGAAGAGAAACCACTACCGCGCGGACCGCCACAACAAACGAGACTCCCTATTGCATTGACAGGTGTGGGTAGTAACGCTTTGCGCGATGCTCGCCATCAAGCGGGAATAGTTTCATTACACAAACAACTCGCTAAGATGTTAGGGGTGGCTAAGAAATACGGACTTGATGCTATAAAATATGAAGACGAAGATGGTAAAAAGACAAAGCATAGCGTATTTGATGTTATCAATAATAAAGTGCAAGCCATCGCGCAATACAGTTATGAAGATATTGAAAACGAAGAGCATGAAGTTCATGATTTATTAAACGCTACTCAAAAAATGATAAACCAAAATGTATCACTTGGAACCGCGCAAAGAGAATTACTTGGTGGTGATACCGAGAGATACAATGAGATACAGGAAATGCCGGAAGGTAATGCTAAAGAAAAAGCGTTGAAGGCATACAAGAGAAGTCTTTACAAGATGCCTTCTTGGACAATACCTCTATTATCGCATTCGGGTGGCCGAATGATGACGCGATGGGAACTTGAAAATCAAGACGCTTTTGGTGGTGATAGAGAAGCAGTTCACCACAAGACACCGCAAGATGTGCGCGATTTCTTTGTGTCAAGTAATAGAGGAAAGAACCGAATTAAATCAGCCTTTAAGTTATTAAAAGGTAACAAGTGGGATGAAATTAAACAGGAAGAAGATAAGCAAATCATGGAGTTCTTGAAAGACTTTGATGCTTTGATAGATAGTGGTGAATCTCCAATGCCGCATTCAAGTGGTGGTGTATTGCCCCCTAACTCGGATTATCTTCAACTGAGAAAAGAAACAGGTAATTTAGTTCCCGATGATGAGTTTGATAAACCATTAGAGGGAGGTAATATGTTGCATCCTAATCTTGAAAAACATTCTAAGAACGCGGAGAATTGGTTAAGAGCCGCTAAAACAATAACTGATGAAGATGGTAATAAAACTCAAGAATTAAGACCTAAGAGTGAAGCAAAGCATATGGAAATACCAAATCAAGTGGCGAAGGTTGCTAAGAATGAGTTTGCAAACATGGCAACAATGAGGGCTATGAAGAGTTTCTTCAATATACAATGTCTTCCTCATCAAGATGAGATGCCCGAAGGTATGAAGAAGATATTAAACGCCGATGGAGAGCCAATGACTCTTCAAGAATATATGGAAGATGGCCTCAATAGGGAAGAGGATTCTCAATTACAACACAACATTAGCCAAATGATTGTTGATAAAAATGGTAATCCGATTGAAGACCATGAAGACAAAACAGGATTGGAAGACCTTAAACAGTATTTTATTGTTAATAGACTTCCTTCTGCGCACTCTCATAATCAAGACCTTGCGTTACAAGAGCATACATTTGATGATTACTTAGCGAATAGAATGAATGATGCAGATTTCAAATTAGAACCACATACAAGTGAAGACTACGCGGCTAAGGTGTTGAAACTTATTCAGCAAAACCAAGCCTTTAGGAAATCAAAAGAACTACCGGACTACGATATGAGCATGAATGATGCGCAAAAGATTGTTGAGAACGCGAATAAGTTTTATGACATGTATCATTACCCCAACTTGTATTTAGAAAACAAAATGCATGATTTGGCTATTGATTATGGTTTAGACAATTTACATGATTTGAAAGAAGTTATGGATATAGAACCGGAATTAAAGACACAGTTTGCTGATGATATACAAATGATACGAAGTATTCATCCTTGTTGGTCGGCGAATGATGTTTCAAATCAAAAACATATGGATGAAGCGAAGGCATTACATGATGCGCGGACTAAACAAACACCATCATCGGAACCTTCCGGTATGCAAACACAGTTACCGGGCGCTCCTATTCCTACTTTCAGTGACTTCTTCCCACAAGTTGAATCACAAGTTGAATACGAAAAGAAACTAAAAGCCGCTACTGAAAAGCATCTTGGTCTTGATAAACCACAGATGGTAGGACCTACACCGGATGAACAAGAGATGGTGCGAGTGCAACAAGCACAAGCGGCTCAACAACCGGGACAGCAACAAATGGTATCGGTAATGCAAGACCAAGTGAACCCGCAAGGGGAGCAAACAGGTTTCACATCAACCATGAGGCCACAGTGATTTCGGTTTTTCCGGTTGCTGTTAAGAAAAAGGAATAGATTTCTTTACATTTACGGGTGGGAAACAGGAAAACCGAAAAAGGTGAATCAATTACCTTTATTTGATGCACTCTCCACCCCTAACTTGAGGGAACACTATGCAAGCGGCGGGTAATCCACACAACACAGACGAATTAAGAATACTTGGACTCATATCTTTCGTGTCTATTTTGGTAGGATGTGCTATTGCAGTATTTGATGCTGAACTATGGCTTATTGACCATACAAGTGTTCGCACTAACGCACTTACATACACTATGGGTGCATTTACATTACAGGGTATGGCTTACTTCTTATGGAAGATGCTTGCTCAAGATTCAATGGACCAAAAAGCAAGTATCGCTAACATGCAGAAGAATATGAGCCGTCAAATGCAGAAGCAACAGATGGGGTTTGCACAGAAACAAATGGAAATTGAGATGAAGAAGCAAGAAGTTATGTTCTCTCATCAACTTAATCAACTTGAACAAGACCCCGAAGTGGTTCAATACTTAGCATTACAACAAGAAATGCAAGAAGCGGCAGAAGAAGCGGCAGGTATTCCTACTCATAGTGCTGAAAGTAAAAAGCCGATGAAACTTGGGGCTAACAAGCCACGAAAGTCGGATGGCACATTTGCAAAGAAAGACAAGGAGTGAAGTTCATGGGTTGGTTGTTCAAGACCCCAAGTGACGATGCTACGGAAGCGACTTTACGCGCGTTGCATACACAAAACACACTTGATAATTATTATGAGCGCGGCAAGGGATTACTATTTGCAATCATCATGTCAATAGTAGCAGGTTTAGGCGTTTCGTGGTTTGAATATGGAACAGACATTAGTGTTTGGGAAAATACTGTTGAATGGGCTAAGAATAAAGTCATAGGTTGGGTTTCTTGAAATGGTAGCAACAATGGCAGGTAGCGCACTCATGGGTGCAGTTGTTTACGGGAGAGAGGCGTATAATTTTCTCAAACCGAGAAGAATTGGTGTATATGGACCCACATTAGTTGGTAAAACTACACTTGACCTATTTATGCGCACTCCGGGTGAGATGGAAGCCGTTGAAGAGCGAACAATGCATGCTAAAAGGATTCTAAAAGGAGGACATGTGCTTCCGCGCGCCACAAGAAAGCGTATTAGATGGAAAGGGGAGAAGAGAGTCATTCATTCTGCTGATATAGGTGGTCAACAGCGATTTTGGAACCTGTGGATTGATGATATAGTGGATAGACAGGTGGAGATTGTTATTTTCATGACTGATACTCGCGCATTAACAGGAAATGGTAGTCAAGTGATAGATGTTATTGGAGGATTGGAGTTTCTTGTTGATGCTTTAATAGAAAAACGATGGAAATATCGCAGACTTAAAACAAGATTCAAAGGTAAGCGATACAAACCTAAACAAATATGGATTGTAGCGAACAAGGCTGATGAGTGGTGGGATGAAAATGCGAATGTATTATGGCAATCAAACCGTTTGCGAGAACATAAAGTGTTTGATGTGCATAGACCTGCCATGCGCAGACTACAAAAAGCGGGTATTCCTTGCCGCGTCTCCATGATGGCGACGAATATAGGATGGAATGTTGAAAAAACTTTATTGGAAATGTTAAATTGGTGAAAAATATGCTCGGAACACAATCACAATCGGACTTATTGCGCCTTGCCGCGCAAACAAACATGCCTTTGGCACAAATACAACAACAAGCGATGGCTCAAGCCGCTATGCAACAGCAAGCAGGTGTAGTTGAAGTGCCTCAAGTTAATTTTTATCCTTCAAGGCACACTAATCCAACTAAAGCGCGTCGTAAAGACATTAAACAGGCTTATAGGTTACTCAAACCAACTAAAAGACATATTATATCTCCGCGAAGATGGTGGTTTGGTGGTAAATACCGTTACAACTCTAACACTATGCGTTGTTGTATTGACGGATGTGATGCTGAGAACCTTATTCGCTTAGCAGGTAACATTTATGACCAAATAGCAGATGAAGAAAGTGGGAAATCATTATGGCAATTGTATTTTCATAATCCGGTAACAGGTGAACCACAGGCATTCATCGCTAAAGAGAATGTTACAAGTGGGCGTAATATGCGCGGCACTTATTGTCCCGAACATTTACACTTATTCCACATGCTTACTAAGTGGGAACGCGAAGAAGAAGCCGAACAAGAGTCTAAAGGCGGCACTCTTAGAGCGAAATTGAAGAAAGGCGTGTCAGTAGTGGCAGTTCCTATCAATACAATCAAGAAAAAGGACAATACACCTCTTCAATTACAACAATATCAACCATTCTTCAATATGTTAGAACGCGATAATGTTCCTATTATGCATATGACTAATGCCGCTACGGGTTCTAATGACATAACCATTATTGTGTTTGATATGCGTCAATTTCAAGGCGGACAGAATAATAGAATGTTGTTTGAGGCTATCGCTATGAATCAAATGCAACAACAAATGCAAAATACAACTACTCCTGTATCTCTTCCGATAGAATCAAATGAGGGTGGCGCGTGAGGTGTTAACATGGTATGGCCTTTTACAACTAATCAGCAACCTCAACAGGGGACAGGCTCTCTTAATCTTGGACTTGCTAATGGTCAACAACAAATGCCCGCGCAAGGTATGGGTATGATGGGTATGCAACAACAGCAAAATGCGTGGGGACAGCAACAATATCAAGCCCCACCGAGCGAAATGGATATTATTTCTGCGCTTATCACAACAAATCCTGTCATTGAGCGTTGGTTATCTAATGATGCTAATTTCCAACCCTTAATCGGTCTTCTAAGTAGTATTGTAGCGGTGTCTGTTCATCAAATGCTTGCGAATTGCACTATTAAGGAAGATGGAGATGTTATGAAGTTTGACTTTAGTGGAGTTCAAGGATTACCTACTGCGGACAGTGTGACTATGAGTAAAACACAAATGCAAAATCAAGCATCTAATGTGCTTCAACAGAACCAAATGCAAGTGCAACAGATGGTTGCTATGGCTAATCAAAGCAGTATGCAAGGTATGTTAGATTCAGCATTGGCTGACCCCGGTATGATTCAAAATGTTGGTAGCGGATTTGGCTCGTTAGTGCGTGGATTAGCAACAGGAGGTCGTTAAGATGCAAAGTGGAGATTGGACAAGTGGATTATACACCGCTATTAGTGATTTTAGTAATTTGCGCAAATCAGTTATTGTTGATATGATAATGGTTCAGTTAATTAGTCTAACACTTGGATGTTTTATGATTATTGCATTCAATAGCGGTTCAATGGATTCAAAAAGTCTTTCGTATTTACTCGTTGCTTTGTTTGGGCTTTTCAGTTTCACCGGAATGGTCTATCGTAAGTTCGCTCATGGTGATTGACCATTTATCAATAGGACACTCGCTTGAGGCTAAAGTGCTTTTGAAGTTCATAAAGCATCCACAAAGGGTGCATCTCGGTGCGCTAAATTGCTCACAGGAATGACAAATCTTTAATCTCCTGCTTCTTTCCGCGCTACTTACTTTATCATTTAGTAAAGAATCTCTAACACCTTTTCCAAGACTAATAGCGGCAGTTTTATTCAATGGAACTCCTGCAATACGAAGTGTTTTTTTAGGAGGTCGCATAAAACACTCCACTACGCAATGATTTTCAAGTGTTTCGTTATGCGCTTACTTATGGGCGAGAGAGTAACGCGAGCATCTTGTCTTTTTTGCCAAGACGATGAACGAGATAATTTAGAGCAATTGATGACTGATGGACTTGTCATTGCTAAGCAGTTAGACAAAGATAAAGATTGGCGAGAAGGCACAGCAGACAGGCATTTTCGCAATCATATGGGTGAATATCATATGGCTTCAAATAGTGAATGTTTATTTTGCACATCGTTGAAGCGCGAATCTCTTGAACATGCTTATTATAACGGCTCTATGAACACACAAGAAATTGCAACTGATATAGACATGCCCGAATCAAGCGCATATCATCATTTGAAACATCATTTGAAACCAATTGTGCAAAAAGGTGCGGCAGATATTATTGCTATACAAGCAGGTGGGGAGATGCAATCTATACGGCACAATTTAGGCCGCATCAATGGAGAATTAGAACATTTCCTTGATGATGCAGACCGCAATGACCCTCAATATGTGCGTAATATAGTTTCACTTCATAAAGAGGTTCGCGATACTGTGAATATGATGATGAAGATTCAAGACCGTGCGGCGGGAAGTGTAACAGAAAACATCAACGCGCAGACGATAAATATACTCAAAGTTGAATTAGCGAAAGAATCACCCGAAGTTTGGCGTAAATTAAGAATAAAACTCATGGGTGAAGATGATGAATGAGGCTACTGTATTTGTTCCTTTTATTCAATGTCATGATATTGATAATAGCGACTTATTACATATCACACGCCCGTTAGAAGCAGATGAGTATGGTGTTTTTTTCAAATTACTTCGTCAAGTTATAGACCGTTGGCATCACGCTGTAAGTAATATGGCTCCACATATTTATGCGGAGTATCATACGCATAGAGGAATTATTCGCGATGTGGAAACACAGTTCAAAATAATGACTGTTGATGATGGTGAGAAATATATGCAATCACAATTCATATTATCACATATGTTGACAGCCGTTCATGTTATTTTAAGCGCATACGCATCAGCATTCAAAGAGAATGAAGATGTGTGTCTTTTTTATTATAATATTGCAAGCATCATACAAAGGACTTTTGAATCATTATGTGATGGTGATGTTTAATGGGGGGCGAACGCGGTAGCACATCGGGGTTAAGGTTTAACCCGCGACAAAGCGCAGAAGAGATTGAAGAAGACTCTTCAGTAGGTCGCGAAGACTCCGAAGAACGCTCTAAACACGATGCAAAAAAGCAACATGAGCAAGAGGGTCGCGCTCGTTTGTTACAAGGTATTCAACATCTCAAAATCAAAATCCCTCAACAGAACACCGAAGATGAAGAGCGTCCTACCGAAGAAGCAGGGCAACTCGCAGGGCAACTTGGTCAAGCCGATGCGATAGATGGTGCTAATCCACGCGCTAACGGTCAAGGTATGGGTGTTATGACGGGAGAACCTATGGATTTGGCTTTTGATGTTATTAAAAAAAAAGACGAGCCAAAATACGACAGGGAGAAGCCTAAACCTACTACCACCATAGCCACAGTTCGCGCACGACGACGCGCTGAAAAGGGTCGTAAGAGTCGTAAAGAGAAAACAAAAACTTTAGATTCGCAAAAAAAGACTCGCAAACGCAAAGCGGGTAATCCATTAAGAGTTGATACGGGTCGTAATCCGGGTAAATATACCGGAGTTATTGCATCGCATAGGGCAACACAGCCATCTATGCAATACAGCAGACAAACTCGCACCATTCCTAATTATTTGACACTTGCATCTCAGCGTTCGGGACCACCGGCTATGATGAGTCCTCCGCGCGCTCTTGAATCCGAAGCAAGAAGAGCAGAAATGGCAGGAACTATGCCTACTCAACCTGTTACTCCTTCTATTCCAACAGAATTACCCGAATCTCGTATTGCACATGCACCAAGAGGTTCGGGAGCGCATAGAGAAGCAAGTAAGGCTCCAAAGAGAATGCATACTCCAAGAAAACCCGATACTCCTATGGGTCAAGGACACTCAAAGGCTACCGATTTAGCGATGGGTGGTGCATCACCTTTCTCTTCTTTACTCGCTAAAGGTATGAGTATTCGCGATAAACAAGAATATCGTCGTATCATGCAGAAACTTGAGAAGTTATTGCGCGATTTAACACGAAAAGCCGATGCTTCGCTTGACCCTGCGCCGGATGGACCGACACCGAATGCCGCACCGCGTATGACTTCTGCACCAACAGGCGCTACCGAAGCAGACCCCGACGATGACCCTACAATGTGGGGAACACACGCTTACGGACTTTACACTCGCAGGGGTGGTATAGCATGATTGATGATGATGATAATATCATTCTAAAGGGTAAAGGTGTGTATAAGCGCGGAGCAGGAGGGAAAATGATTCCTATGTCATTCCCCGGTCCTGCATCACCTCATAAAGAAATGTCGCATTTTCATATAGACCATCAAAGCGGAAAACCTCACAAAGAAATACCTAATAATATGCGTCATTGGCCTATGGAGGCGGCGGCAAGGTATCTTGCAGACAATAAGAAGATGAAACAGATGTTTCCGGGTAATTTATCGGTTCAAAAGGCGCGAGAGTTGATGAATCAAGCCGCTATTGCGTTTAATAGAAATAAAAGACGAAATGGTGATGATTTTCACACAGTTCCTATTCCTTTCCAACAAGACGGAACTTTACATCCCGAATACATGACTAATCATTATGGGGCGCACGAATCACGCCGAGTGCCGACTTCTTCCCGAAAAACACGCGATGAAAAGGGAAATCTCATCAATTTACACTTTAATAGCGTAGCACATCCAACTCTCGGTCGTTTTCTTGAATCGGGGGCTTTTCATTTTGAAAAGGAGTTCCGTAAAATCATTAACGCTATGGGGATTGAAAGTGATTTAGGTTCAAGGCAAAATGTTCTTGAGCCTCAACAAATCGTTCGCGCACCCGAAAAGATGGCAGATGGCTCAATTAAGATGAGAAGTTATCTTCAAAGATACGATAGCAACATGAAAGACCCAACAAGTAAGGATAATAACCATTTTCCCGAATATGGGTCGGAAAAATACAATGAAAAGACACAATATGGACAAATCCGACCTGTTGATATTATTGCATCGTTGCCGGATGTGTTCTTTGTTCCTACCACAAGAGGCAGACATCCTGCGGCAGTCGTTAGCACTCTAATGAATGAAGGTGTATCGCGAAGAAGAGCAGAAGCAATGGCTCGCGCACCTGTCGCACAGTTAATAGTGGGTCGGGGCAAAAAGGGTTCGGCTACTCAACTCAATAACATTGTAAAAAGAATACAACAATACATAGGTATTGATGGTGATAGGAAGGATAATTCAGTTGCGGACATGTATCATAAGCACAGAAGTCATTTTGATGGTCGGGTTGGTGGTGCTGATAGGGGCAGAACAGATGCCGCTAAGAGAATCTTAGCCACTCTCAAAACAGCAGAAGAATTAGGTGTTGATATTACACCTGCACATGGAATTGTAAAACCTCCTCCATCAGTTGTTAGCGGTTGGAGAAGTTATGCTATGCAACAAGGAGGTAAGCCTATTGATTTAATGAATATGGGGTTGGCTCAAGAGCATCATGAAATGCATGGGAGAGTAACAGAAGAATTAGGGCATTTACATGACCAAATACCCGACCATATCAGTGTCGGAGGGTATGACCCAATGCAAGATAATCAACAATTACCACCCGGCGGTGCAGGTGGAGGATTACCTTTGAATGTTCAAACTACTCAACAGCCGTTAGAGACAGACCCATTCGGACCGGAGGGAACAGTTGCTACGCGCAACAATCAAGACAGTGTAATGAGTTCTCAAGATGACCCTATGGGTGCAATAGCGGCTATTATGGAACGCGTTCAAATACATGATACATGGGAAGATGCGCGTATAATGAAAATGGTATCTCATACTAATCTTAATCCACGAAACAATAATGATATGTTGTATTTAGCGAAGGAACTTAACCTTGAATCAACAGATGTTCGCGCTATTGCGATGAGCGTTGGTGATTGGTCAAGATTAGCGGAACATTTTCAAGTAAGACGCGATGTGGTCAACATCATCAAAGCGTCGTGTTTGGAGGTATTGACATGAATATAGAAACAGAAATGATATGGAACTCTTACATGATGAAAAGTGGTAAAGTGTTTGGAACTTACGAGTTTATGATAGCGAAAGGGCATAGTTGGAATGATATTAACTATGTTGTATGGGATATTGAAGATGACACAGGA
>Ga0209757_10000191_pt1 | contig 15731 bp, 6 predicted proteins | sample ETNvirome_6_1000_FD_185472 | JGI IMG/M metagenome (GOLD analysis project Ga0209757, IMG submission 185472) | Marine viral communities from the Pacific Ocean - ETNP_6_1000 (SPAdes) (version 2) | ecosystem: Environmental > Aquatic > Marine > Oceanic | place: Pacific Ocean | collected 2013-06-19 | reverse complement strand
CGGCAATGATGGGAACGCCGGAGTTTCGGAAAAAATTCAATGTTGCTTATGAACTAAATGCTCAGGCTGGCACTGAAGGCCTAGTGGTTGAAGAGGCTGCGCTTCAGCAGTTACCGCCGGAAGAGGCCGTCACCACCGGGATAATGGATGTCGCTCCTCCGGCAGCGCAAGACGCACTGGCAGAACGAATGGCAGTGACGCCGTCTCCCGATCAGCCTCAGAACCCGGAGGAGAGGGCGATCTTTGATCAAGCGCTTCTTGCCTTGCAGGGTGTGCTGGACCCAGTTGTTGCCGAACAGGCCATTGACGAGTTCATCGAGACGTTTGGCCCGGACGCCTATCGTGAATTGGTTGCTCTCGTTGAGAATGATATGGATGAAGGCGGCATCGTCAAGCCAGCCAACGGTGAAACCACCGTTGCCATGGGTGAAGTGCAAGGCCCGGACATGATCCCCGGCAACATCGTTGATCCGATGACGGGAGAAAGAACGGCCAATCTCAATGTCGGGGAAAATGAATACATCGAGCCCGCCCCCAGTTTGGCACGGCGAGCCATGGCGGCTGGCATGCCGCCAACCCCCGAGAACGGTGCTAAGGTGAGAGGAGTGGAGGAAGACCAACTCAAGGCCATGTATGGCTGATGGAGGTTTCCCTCATTCATCCAGACTATGTGAGTAATTGCTGGACGGAGGTCAGCCCTCTTTTAGAGAAGTCCATCGATACCGCTCACGGGCGCTACGCGATGGATGATATTCTCAGAGAAATCGTTAGCTTCGATCAGCATCTCTGGGTTGTCTTTGATGATGAGAGGATCTTGGCGGCCTTGACTACGAGGTTCGTGGGGTATCCGAAGAAAAGAATATTGGCCGGTCAATTCTTGGGCGGCGAGCGTATCATGCAGTGGAGAGACAAGATGCTCACCACGCTTGAGAAATGGGCCAGAGACAATGAATGTGAAGGATTGGAAATGACGGGTCGTAAGGGATTTGAGAAAGTTCTGGCTCCGCACGGATGGACCCCGGAATATGTTGTGTATGAGAAGATGTTCGAGGAGATGAACAATGGGTAAAGGCGGCGGCGGCGGCGGTTCTCCACCCCCCACACACACGACGGCAACACAGACCAATCTGCCGGAATATGCTGAGCCTTATTTCACGAAGTTGATGAAGCGGGCAGAGGTAGAATCCGAACAGCCATATACTCCCTATTTGGGCCAACGCATTAGTGGTTTAGCGCCCGAGCATGAGGAAGCGATGACCCATGTCGGGGAGGTGGCGAGACAGGGCCGTGGCGGCGCGCAGATTCTGGAAGCGTCGGATATTCTCCGTCGTGAAGGAGGGTATGCTCCGACTGGTGTTGGGTATGACTACACACCACAAGGCGTTGGCTACACACCCGCTGCGGTCGAGGAACGACAGTTCACCGATCCCGGCGTTGCTTCGGCCTACATGAATCCATATTTGGAAAACGTCCTTGAGCGTCAACAGGCGCAAATGAGGGCCGATTATGAGGAGAACATAGATCCCGCTCTCCGCCACAAGGCCGTTCAGGCGGGTGCTTTCGGGAGCAGCAGGGGCGAAATACGAAGGGGGACGGAACGGGCACGCTTTGAAGATCGGCTGGCAACTCAGGCCGCTCAGCAGAGGGCCGCCGCATACCAGCAAGGGCAATCTGCCTTTATGAAGGATCGCGAAAGAGCCCAGCGTGCTCAGGCACTGCGGGCAGAAGCTGCCAAGACAGGTGCGGAAGTTGGTCTGCGGGAAGAGCAACTGTACCAAATGACGGCTCAACAGAGGGCGCAAACCGCTCTGGAATCGGAGCGTCTTGGTCTCGCCGGAGCGCAGCAAAGAGCGGCTGTGGCGAAACCTTTGGGTGCCATGGGCGAGGCAGAGACTGCATGGAGACTGAAGCAGGGAGACGTGCTCCGGCAGATCGGTGACATCAGGGCTGCCGACGAGCAGCAGAGGATGGACATGGCGTATGCCGATTTTCTCTCCCAGAGAGACTACCCGCGTTCCCAGTTGGGCTATCTCGGCGGCATTCTGCATGGCGTGCCGGTCTCCCCAACTCAGGAAACCACTGTCTACAAGGCGCAGCCACCAATTCCGCAACAGCTTATGGGTTTCGGTCTCGGTACTGCCGCCCTTCTCAATCAATTGGGGTAAGGCCATGACTCTTGGCATGAGCATCGTTGAACAGGACGAGCTAATCAAAACGCTGTCCAACGAGCAGCTACAAAATTACGCCAACAGTCCAGACGGCACGCTGCCTCTGTATCTTGTTGTCGCTCAGTTGAAAAGGAACGAAGATACGAGAAGTAGGTTCTCTGCTCTGCAAGCCGAGCAACAGACCTCGCAACAGCCCCGCACCGTGGTCGAGCGTCTCGCTCCTCCGCGTCCCGGTGAAATCCCGGTCCCGTCTTCTCGGGTGGCTGCCAATCCCGCGCCTCAAATACCCCTGCAACAGGTCGGGGCTCCAGCGCCGATGCCTACTGTCAATGCACAAGAAGGCTTGGACTTTGAGAAGTTGATGGAGGCGTATGCCAAGGTCGCGGCGGCAGAAGAAAAAGAAAAGGTGGATATGACAAGGCCCGACCATTTCGGGAGCGGGAGGGGGGGATCGTTCGAGGAAGGTGGCGAAACGCCGACCTCTCGGTATCCGTCTAATGTGATGGCTGCATTACGGAAGGCCATCGCAGAGGAGGAAAGAGGGGGAGTTAAGGGGGGATTCCGAACGAGAGCCCCCTATCAGCCGGAAAGAAAGAAAGGAAGATTCACCCCGGCAGCGCGACATGGGCGAGAGCTTACGGATAAGGATTTCTACACTTGGAACCCCCTCTCAACGGCCATGAGATATCAAGACGGTCTTGGTGGGTTGTCCAAGCGGGGGAGAGGTCGAACAGTTAACGCGCAGGATGGTTATAACCCGGATGAAATTGATGATCTCACTGGCTTACAAAGACTCTTTGGCCAACGAATGAATAAAGTGCGTGCTTACGAGCAGGGCACGGAGTCCGGGGCACCCGGCGCTGCTGAAAATTTGGCAAGAGAAAGAGAGAAACTTGTCCCGCTATTGAATAAGATGGCTTCTCTGGAGGTGAAGCATGGCGGCGCTCCGGCGGTTTATTCTGGTAATTTGCAGACAGAAGCTATGAGGCGTGCTGAGCTTGATCCCCAGTTCTACGGGCAGGGTGAGGGTTTTACAGCATTTATGGGGGATTTGCCGCGCCCTGATGAGACCCGTGCCGCTTCCCCGCTTACTGAAGAAGACATAGGGAGTTTAATGGCGGAAGCTGGGCAGCCAACCGATCCAGACAGGTTGGCTAAGTGGCAGACCGTGATGAAGGCAATGGACGATGGGGCGGAGACGGGTGTGGAGACTGCTCCTATAACGGGTGTGGAGACTGTTCCTAGAGAAAGGCCGCGACGGCAAGTAAGACGACCATTAATCCAGCCTCCCGCCGTGCTGAAGGCTGAGCAATCCGCACTTGAAGCTGCGGATACGGCTGCGGATGCGGCGGAGACGGTTGTGGAGACCCCTCCAGTCTCCTCCAGCCCGGGGTTTGTTCCCGCACACCAACGCCTACGGTGGGACTTCCTCGGTGGAAACGAGGGTATACAAACTCGTGCAGAACTCCTCGGAGGAGAGGTGAAAACCGACCAAGCTGCTGTCGCTGCGCCCTCACAAGCCGAGCTATCGGGAGCGCTATCAGGATGGGGGCTCGCGGACCCATTAAGGGAACCGGATCTTCCGTCTGTAATGGAAAAATTTGAGGAATTGCGGGGGAAAACGCCAGATAACCTTAAGGGGGGAGAGGATAAAAGCAAACTGTCGAAGAGTGAAATTTTAAGTTTAAGAAATAGGTGGGGGAGCAGGATAAGCGGGTTGAAGAAAAATCTCCCGGGAGGGTTTGAGCGTAGGCTTCCGAGAGCGCTTGATAGGATTGGTAGTTTTTATGCGGGGGATGAGGAGGATCGTTCGAGAATTGCGGCGGAAGCAGAATTCGCTGCGTCCCAATCAGACTATATTAAAAATATGTCCAGATCTGTAATGATGGAGCAGCTTGGTGCCCCTGAATGGATAGTGAAAGAGGAGAGGAATAAGGAAGCCAAGCTAGCCGCTGTTGCGCCCGATGAAACTGCCAAGGGCGGTCTGACCACCGGCGCTCTGGCTGCTGAGAAGACTGCTGCGGAGGTGACCCCAGCAGGCGACAAGCCCAAGACCGTAGAGACCGTAATAGAAACACCTGAAGTGGCCCTCTACACGGGGGAAACCCCAAACTTCAACACAGTAGTTCAAAATCAACGGGCGAGTGCCAAGGATGCTGTCGGGATCACCAATGCCGAGGTGAGAGATGCGAGGATAAAGGCGGAAGCTGCTCGTGTAACTTTAGAAAATATGAAGAACACCGCGATTAGAGATGATCCTAAATTCGTGGAAATAATGAAGGATCGGAAGAAAGCAAATGCAGCAGCCGAGAAGGTGCTGAGGGATATTGTCAGCGATACCGCGAAGACGCAGACGGATTTTATCAAGCGCCTTGAAGGGAGACAGGACGCGATAGACACGTTCACCAAAACCGGGAAGCTGCCCCCGGGAAGACGCGATAAATTAATGAATAAGCTCCTTCTTCTTTTCGGGTCTTCTCTGTTGGGCAACGCCAATCTTGCGGACGCATTGAGCGCAGGGTTCGCTGGCTCTATCGATGTTATCAAGGGAGAGCAGGATAGTTATGCGGAGGGATTGACGAAAAGCCTTGAGGCAGAAAAGGCAATCGGTGATCTGAGGGTCAAGGCCGCTGATACAAAGGGCCGGATGAATATGGAGTTGACCAAGATGATTAGGGCAGCTCAGACAGGGAATGAAGCTCTCGCTCAACAAATAGAGGGGAATCTTCTTAATAGGAGGAAACTTGAAGTCCTAGGAAATAAGGCGATTATGGAGCATGGGGTGCAACTGCACACCGCTCAGACTCAGCGGCTGGCCGCCCTAAAATCCAATGCTTCTACTCGGAAGGATAGAATAGAACAAGAGTATTATAAAGAGACATGGATAGCATTCAAGAATGCATATGATGGGGCGACGGATGCAGGTAAGAGGAAGGCTTTGAATAAGTACAAAGATTTTTTCAATTACATGCCCGGTGAGAATATGCTCGATCCAAGCCAACCCAAAAGGAAAGGCTTCCAAAAGATTTTCAATTTAGATCCAGAATTGAGAACAGCGGCGACCGAACTCAGCGCATGGAAAACACAAAATGCAGTATCTGTAGCAGCGCAAAATGTAATCAAAGATGTTAATAAAGAGATTGACGCCATCAAGTTCCAGACAGGCATAGGGTTCGTTAAAGATCCGATAATGCAGGCGATGATGAAGAAGGCAGGTATTACACCTGATAAAAAAGACCGTAAAACGGTGGAGAATTTGAAAAGAGATCATCCTGATCTTTTGCGGGCTTTCTTTATTCAAAAGCATCAGCAATTTCAAGATCCGATCATTAGGACTAGGCTTCTGAACCAATATGGTCAATACTTTGTGACAGAAGGAGGAGCGCCAGCAGCAACAGTGGCAAGAAGCCTTGAGCAACTTAGACAAAATAAAAAATAAATAGAAATTAAGACCATGGGTCAAATAATAGAAATCCCCAATGTCGGTCCAGTAGAATTTCCCGATGGGATGGACGACAACGAAATACTTAACATTATAGATAATGAAATTATTCCTAACTCCCAAGCTGGGAAATATAATCTATCAGGCTCTCCCGCTCCTCCTCCCGAAGAAGAAAAAGACGACAGCTTCTGGGGTGATGTCGAGAACGTCTTCCGGGGTATAGGCGCTGGCTTTACCCAGACAGTCCCGCTTGCAGTAGAGGGCGCGGCTGGTCTCGCCTATTCTGCGCTTGGCGATCTGGTTCCTGCCCCCGATGAAAGCTCTATGGTTCGGTGGGGCCGCGAAACTCGCAAGAGCCTGACCGACTTCTTCGGCGGCGATGCCCAGTCCGATGCCTATGGTGTTGGCAATGCGCTTGGTTCTTTCGCCAGCTTCTTTGTTCCGTATGCAGGGCAGGCTGGCCTTGTCGCCAAGGGGCTCGGCGTAACGGGCAAGATTGTTGGATATGGGGGCGCTGGCAGCCTTGCTATCGGGTCGGGCGCTGGAGAGCAGGTTGATCGCATTCTTCGGATGAGCGAGCAGCTTGGGAAAGAAGTGCCGGGAGCCGACCAGAGGTTATCTATTGCTTGGGGCGGTGCCATAGGTCTGACTGAATTAGCAGGATTGCGTATTCCCGCTGGCATCATCCTGAGCAAGATACCGAGAAACACGAATCCCAATGTTGTCAAAAGAATTTTAGGATCTCTTCTCCGCTCGATACGGGCGGGTGGTGAGGAGGGAACGCAAGAGGCAATCGCAGGTATCCTGCAAGATCTTGTCGAAAAACATATTTACAATCCAGATCTGGAAATTGGTGAATCCGTAGCGGGTGACTTCGGGTACGGAGCCAGCGCAGGTGCGATTTTCAATGCCGGTCTTGAGCTTATGCTCCCCCGCCGAAGGGGCGGCGTGTTCGGGCAGTTGGACAAGCCACCGGCGGCTGAGGATCAAGTCGTTCCAGATGAAGTCGTACCCGCAGGCCAGTATCCCCGCATCGAACCCCTCGCCCAATTACCTCCTCCCGCCCCCGTCCTTCTTCTCGAAGACCATCGTCCTGATAGTGAGAAGGTCGTCCCCCTCAATGAGAATATTGTAGATTTTGCCCAGCAGACGGTTCAGCAGTTTGCTGCCGATCTCCCTCTCACGTTCAATCGTGGCGTTATCACGGTTGATGAGACGGGCACCCCTGATGTGTATCAGGTGAAGGAAGCCGACCTTGGATTCTTTGTCGAGACCAAGGATGGCGTTCGGGCATCTCCCAAATTTACCTCCCGTGAGCAGGCAGAAATCTTCAGATCCGAATTGAATTTCGGGGTGCAGGACATCCTGACCAAACAGGATGAAATAGAAACCGAGACCCTCGCTCGCGAAGCCGTAGGGAAAGCGAAGTCGGAAGAGATGCAGCAGCTTCTGGCTGCCGCCCGTGCCACAATAACCCCGGTCACGGCAGACTTTGGGCTTATAGACGATCAGATTGCTATTAACATTAACAAGCGTCTTCATAATTTGGGGAAACAGACCCTCACAGCAGGTGATCCTGTTGCGCTTGAGGATCTGGAAGACGCCGGGGTTTCTAAAGAGAATATAGAGAGCATTCTCCCTCCCGTGAATTTGGGCACGACGACCGATGATATTCGGGGGTTGGCTGCTGAGAAGAATATAAAAATAGATGATGCCGGTTTCGAGAGATATGCCAGTCGCGTTGCCGGTCATAAAAATTATGAGGTCATGCTGCCGACCCAACTGGATTATCTGGGGCGTGCCATGGCTCAGTTGCCGGTATTGCCCGGAGATGGCCCTCGTTCGCTGCCTTCTATTATGCAGCCAATATTTAATGCAGCCCAGTACCAAACAGCGATCTCCGCTGCGCGCAACATGGACGCTCGACTCGACAGGAATTTGCGGCGTGGCGAGGTTCTTGCTTCTGACATAGGAAATGCTTTGGGTCTCAAGCGTGGAGGCGCACCGACCCAGTCCATAATTGAGGAGGCCGTCAAGAGAGGCGATCTGATACCTTCAGATCGTAAAAATGCCTACATGCATAGAGATGAATATGCCGCTCCGGTACATACAACGCCTCTTACGAGAGGCGAGCCTATAGAGGCCGAAGCGAGAGAGGCCGCTCGTGTCGAGGAAGAAGCCCAGTCGGACGAGGCAATAAGGGAGCGCTTGGGAGGGCGCGAGGGAATTATCATTCGCCGTGCCGATGCCGTGGAACCGACGGGCGATCTCCTCACAAGATCGAGGGCGTTCAAGGAACGGCTCAACAGGGCAACCGTCAGGAAAGAGGCAGCCACTCTATTCGGCGATGAGAACGCAGCGAAGATTATCGGGGACTGGATCAACAAGAGAATGTCACGCTACGGCAAGAGCATTCCAAACTTCGATCCCGATGCAATTGTCGTGGATTTCAGGGAGTCCATCTTGAATGATGGGCGAAGAGTTGAGGGGCAAATTGATGAGGTTGATGGCAGGATTGTCATAAGCCTTGCATTGGACATGGTCCCCCAAGACGCCGTCACCCCGGAGAAGGTTGCTCAGGCGTTGAGCGAAGTTCTCGACCATGAAATTGTTCACGCTCTCAAACGCTTTGGCGTTATTTCTGAGGCGGAATGGAGCCTGTTAACGAAGTTTGTGAAAAAGAGACGCCCGACAAAGAGCGGGGTAGAGCGGGAAAAAACTTGGTACGAGGAGGCCGACGATCTTTACAGAAATGATCTTACTGAACAGTACGCCAATTCACAATCCCCCAATTACATCGAGAACGAGACAGAGAGAACCAAGACAATAGAGGAGGCTATCACTGAAGAGGCCATCGCCAATTCGTTCAGGGATTGGGTTGCAGGAAGGGGCGTTTCCGGTAAACCGCAATCGATCTTCCGTCGCATTGTTGATTTCTTTATCGGCCTCAAGAATGGGCTGACCAATATTAATATCACAGATTCCAATCAAGTCTTCGAGAACTGGCGGGGGCCGCGAACGGCACGCACCGCCGAAGGCGCAGCACCAACGGAAGCTACGGAACAGGAGCGTGCAGCTTCAACGGCTGATGCCGAAAGGCTCCGACAAACAGAATCGGATGTTCCTCAGTTCTCGTTGTCGAGACCTCCTCTTGCAAGTCTGGCGGAAAAAGTTCTAGGCACAACCACCGTGCGTGAAGGGAACGTGGTTCGGGGCGCTCGCTTCAGTGATGTAACGAGGGCCGTGAGGGACAGAGAGCTAACTGGTCGTCTGACACGGGAGGAGGAGGAGGACAAGCGCGATCTCGGCAGGATTGTGCGGCAGTATTCTCTGCCCCGCAATATGGTCAACAAGAAAGACACCGCCTTCACTGCGAGAAATCCTGTCAACGACACTTACACCCTCAACAACAAGCCCGTTCCTCCCCGAGGAAGAACCAGAAGACTGTCGGCCATAGACATTCTGTATAACCCGGAATTCTCTCTGAGATCCAAGCAGGGAATGCCCTTTGTTGCCGAGTTGCTGAACCAGCGTGGCCTGAGAGTTCTCAAGGAGCCCGTCCAGATCGAAAAGGATACCAGCAAGGACGGTCTGATCTCCGACGCTCTGGCTCTTGAATACAAGGCCCATGTAAAGAACGGGGATAAGGCGTCAGGTTGGTATAGCGAACGTCTGGAAGAGGCGCTCGAAACTGCCGCGATCATGCATCCAGAGATTGCGACCGACCCCGATGCTCGCTTTGCCTTTATCGTTTCTCTCGCCATCACGAGCCAGAATACGGACGTGTGGAGTAACGCGAGATACGCCAACGAGGTCTATAACGAATTCAAGAATACCGGGGTCTTCCCCTTGTTCGCCAAGGGGAAGCATGCTTCCAGCATGCGCGGTAATTTCGATCTTCTCAACCAGATGATACGCCGCTTCGATAATTCCGGTGGCATCTCTGCCGTCAGGGAACTTTTCAATTCTCCCACCACCGTTCGCGATCTCAAGAACGATGGCTACAGTCCACCGACCGGAGAGGCGATGGATGAGGAGGTTTACGGATCGTATCTCTTGGGACCAAAGATCGGTCAGGGCTTCTATCAGAATCTGAACGGGAACTTTGATCCCCTCACAATCGATATGTGGTTGATGCGAACGATAGGTCGCATGACCGGAAGGCTTGTCGGGAATCCAGATCAGCTTCCAGAACAAACGGCAAGATTATATTTTTCGTTGCTTGGTCCTCGACCCTCTCTACCGCAAACGGAAGACGCCGTCGTCAGAATGGCAGAGGCCATGGAGACCGGCGACACGGACGCGATCATAGAACTCGCCGATGAATTAAGGCTGGAACATGATCGGCTTTTCAGAACGCCCGAGGTCAGGGCCTTATATGATGCCAAGAAATACAAGAAGCCCGAATGGGCTCTAAGCGCGGAGGCTATCGTTACCTCACAATTGAAGCCGAACGATAGCCCGACTAGTTCCGGTTACCGTCGCGCGGTCAGGAGAATTGTCGGTAAGGCTATCGACAAACTTGAGCGAGATGGCATCAGCACAACCGTGGCGGATTTCCAAGCTGTTGTGTGGTATCCCGAAAAACGACTGGCGGAAATTCTCGGGGCTCGCGTCAAGGATTTGAATGTCGATTATGCACAAGCAATGGAGGAGGTTCTAAATGAAAGCCAAGGAGATCTACGCGCCGTGGAGCGAGGGCGTCGAGCAGAAGCCGGAGCTATCTCAGGAAGAGACATCGAAGCTGGTCGAGAACTTGGCCAAGCGGATCGAGAAGCTCCAACTCCCCCGCAATTCTCAGTAAGCAGAAGCGAAGGTGCTTATCCCGAATTGAGGGGAAGGGGCATGAGCGTCTCCCTCGTTCAGGGAGAGGATATGTCTTTCCTGACAATCAGAAGCGCAGGTCAGCGCATCGAAGTTAGGGGTCAGGCAGCGATTGGGGCTGATTATCAGGGCGGCCCCCTTGATCAGGTTATAAATTCTATTCCCCGGAAGGCCAATCTTTCATCCCTCTTTGCCGGGGAAACGCTTGACCTTCCCCCTGAATGGACTGACCCGATCATAGATGCTCTTGAGAGGGTCGAGATCGAGGTTGCCGGAGGTTTTGAGGCAGACCCAAGCATGCCCACTATTCGGGAGGATCGCGCGCTGGAGGTCAGAAGGCGGCAGAACGAGGCTCTTCTGCAATACATCAAGGAAAATCCCGAGGGCTTCACGGTACGGCTGGACGGCAGTCCCGGCCCCGAGACCGGCTATGTGGTGGCACCGATCAAGGCCGCCGAGACTGTCATAATTGCCGATGATTTAAATCTTGAGACCATCAATATGTTCTCGTCCAAGCTGATAAGGGCGACAGAAGCCACAAACAAGGAGGTATTGGCTGGCGGATGGCTGAATAATGAAGACGGAAAATATTATCTCGATGGTGTTCATGTCTATGAGGATCTTGACACGGCTTTGTATATTGCCGATAGTGCCGAGCAGATAGCAATCTTCGATTTGGGAGCGAGAGATGAGATCAGAACAGAAGAAGGCATCGAAGGGCTCAGGAACTCTGGAGCTTACAACGATCAAGCCCGGAATGACAGTCGAAGAAGTGTCGAAGATGCTGATCGCCGCTTTCGAGCGGCAAGGCCTCCGAGTCAACCGCAATTCTCCGTCCCCCGAAGGCCCACGCCCACAGAAGTAGAGGCAGAGGTAAGGGGTCTCAAAAGATATCTCGGTGCGTTCAAAGGCAAAGCGTCTGTCAGCGACTTAAAGCCTCACTTTATTGCCAGTAAATTTTTTGATTACAACGGCATCTTAGCGCCGGTTGTTATTCCTACAGGGTATGACGAACTCAACGCGCGAACCGGAGAAACGGTCGGGTTCGGTATCGCTCATGCCAAGAAGCACCTCGATGATGTTGTCAGGAATAGTCCCTATAATTCTATTGAGGATTTGCTCGAAGCTGCAATGGGTTCGTATGCTTCTGGCGTATTAGATAAGAATTCCATTGGGGCCTATGGTCAGGGTGAGGATAAATCGTGGAGGAATTCTCGTCACTTCGGGATAACCGAAGGGAGTTCAGTACAGCCCGGCCTAGCTCCGGCTCTCAAAATGCAATGGGTCATACCGGATACGAACTACGGTTTTCCAGCCGTGTTCATTTTCCAGCCTCTATCATATGATGCCATTACCCCTAATGCGGTAGAACAAGATCCTAGTAAATCTGGCCAATACTACATGCTGCTCAAGACGGCATGGGCTGGCCCGAGCAAACCCCAGCAAGATAAGCCGGTGGTCTTACCGGCGCGGAATCCTCCCATTAATCCAGAACTGAATGGGGCGGTTCAGCGTGGGGTAAACGATGCCGTTAATAGGACAAGGCCCCCTCGTGAAGTCCTTACGCTGAAGAAAAAATTCAGTCTTCCCCGCTCGCGCGACAGCATGAGCAGGGAAGATCAGGATGTCCTCGACCGAAACATAGAGATGGGCGTCGAGGAAACATTCTGGGACAAGATCCTCAGAACTTTCAAGGCCAGTGACCCAGACGATCACACGTTTGCCACCAGATTCCGGGCTGGTATTGCGGCCAAGGAGGCTGGCGTCGATGTCCGCACGAGACAGGTTCAGGCGAAGAGAAAGAAGGAGCGTGGAGAGGACTATCAGATGTCCCTCGACTCCTCCGCTTCCTCCGCGTTTGCCCTGCTGTCCCGCAAGGCGGGGGTTGTGTCGGCTGGTCTTATACATGGCCCTGTGATCAGGGACCGTGGCAGGATCTACGCAATTACGGAGAAACTCCTCAACCATCCCATCGCTAAAGTCAGGGAGGAATACCGGAAGGCGTGGGAGAGGCTTGTCGAGGAAACGGCCTATATCGATCCAGTGACCAAAAAAGAAGTGAGATACGAGAGCCCGTCTGACATCAAGGGTCTTGTCAACATAATGGCGGAGGTGGATCAACAAGGATTGTGGGCTCAATTCTTCCTCTACTCTGCCGCCTACCGAGCGCGGCGTCTCAGGGCAGAAGGCAGGGAGAAAACCTTCTCGGTGGAGGACGAGGCGGCGGGTCTCAAGATGGGTGAGAACAATCCTGCAATCATGCGAGCGCACCGGGAGTATCAGCTTTGGAACAACTCGGCTATCAACGTGATGAGGGATAGCGGTGTTATCAGTCAGGAAGCCGCTGATTTGTGGAAAGAGAACGCCGATTATTTACCGTTCTATCGCGAACTCTACGACAACGTCGGCGTCAACTACACGATGTTGTCGCCGGATGGCGTCCCCACCAAGGACACCCTCTTCACTGCGATGAACGATCCCAACAATCGCATGTTCGATAGTTTCTATGGGGTTAAGACGCCGCATGAGTTGAGGGGCGGCAAGCCTATTTACAGGGTGATGGTCAACAACGTCGCCGACTCGATGGCATTCACGGGCAAAGATGATATCGCCCTGAAAAACAGAATAGAATATCTGGAGGAAATGAATAAGGGTGCCCAGATCAGAGTGGCGGCGAGCAACCAGCGCATAGCAGATCCTCTCAACAACATGCTCCGCAATTTCGATGCTGCCATCACGTCCTCGATGCAGAACATAGCGGTGAGCAGGGCGGTTCGGGATCTCGGAGAGCTTGGTCTCGCCAAGCGCTTGGACGCCGATCATCTTCCCGGTGATGTGAGCCCGACACAGATCGGTCTCAAGGTTAGGGGGGAGACAAGATACTATGAGGTGGCGGATAGCCTTCTGTTGAATGCGATCAAGGCATCGGATGATACGAGTATGCCGGGGCTCAGTATTCAGGCGATACCATCCACGTTGTTGAGGGAACTGGTCACCAAAGAACCGGCATTCATGGCCGCGAACATGCTCCGCGACACGTTCAGTGCGTGGGTCACCTCCGGCGTGAACATCATCCCGATAGCGGGAACCTTGAAGGGGTACGGTGAGGCTCTGATGGGGACCGCCAGCGCCGAGGCACTGGCTGCAAGCGGGGCGACCGGCGGATACGATTTCAAGGGCGATCCGAAAAATGCTCTCAAGGCGTTCAAGAAACATCTCAGGATGAAGCAGCCCTACAAGCCGAGGAATGTAGCAAGGGCTATATGGGAGTATGCCGACAGGATCTCCGGCGCTTCCGATACTTCCACCAGAGTGGCCGTCTACAACAGGGTTCTCAAGGAAACAGGCGACGAAACATCGGCGATCTTGGAGGCCCTTGAGGTCATCAACTTCAGCCGCAAGGGGTCCAATCCCGTTGTCAGATATATGACGGCGGTCGTGCCGTTCCTCAACGCTCGTATACAGGGTCTGGACGTTCTGTATCGAGGAGCGACGGGGCAGATGACAACGCGGGTGCCGAGACAGAAGAGAATGCTTTCGTTCTACCTGAAGGCAAGTCTCATCGTTGCACTGACCGCAGCATACCACGCCTATCATATGTCTCAGGATGAAGAGGAAGATCCTTGGTACTACAAGGCTGCCGAGTACGAGAAGGACAACTACTGGATCTTGCCTCCGACGATGTTCGGTTTCGATGTCGGTGAGGAAACGCCAGCCCTTCGCATTCCCATACCCTTCGAGGTCGGGGTCTTGTTCAAGGTTATCCCCGAGCGAATCATGCAGTTGATTGATGACCAGACTGACGGCAAGGAATTGTTCCGAGCGGCACGTCGTCATGCCTTCACGACGTTCAATGTGGGGTTGCCGCAGTGGGCAAGTCCTATCGCTGGTGCAGTGAACAACAGGAACGAATTCACGGGCAGACCAATCGTCAACTACTGGTCTAAGCAGAATGAAAGCTGGCTTGCCGATCCCCTTCGCACCTCACCTCTGGCGAAAACCTTGGCCGAGGCATTTGACGAGGTAGGTGTTCGGTTCGACGCCGAAAAGATCGATCATCTTTTCCGGGGATATACCGGCACCCTTGGATCGTATGCCCTGATGATGGCGGACAGTGCAATGAGAAACGCAACCGGGATGCCAGACCGTCCCGAGCGCAGACTTGACGAGCGTATCGTTATTGGCAGGTTCCTTCAGCAGAAGGAGGGGCGCGGTCCCGTTCAGCAGTTCTATGATATCGCTAACGAGCTAGATATTTTCAACAACACGCTGAGCCATTATGAGAAGTTCGGTGATGCTGAAGGCTTCGACGAATACCTGACTTCCCGAGATGACCTTGTTCCGTTCATCGACTACGTCGAGGACGTTAAGAAATATCTTTCCGAGATCCGAGCGCAGCGCATGCTCATTTTGAATGATGACTCATACTCGCCAGAAGAGAAGAGAGAAGCCATTGCCGATCTGGACGTCCTGACGAACGAGATCCTAGAAGGATTCAAGGGAGAGACGAAGAACATCAGGGTTCGACAGTGAAGCTGGAGACGTGGCAAAGATTGGTTGACCAATTGATAGCCCATGAGGGCATGGAGCTTCGGCTCTATAAATGCCCCGCAGGCAGATGGTCGATAGGCGCAGGCAGAAATCTTCAGGACCGTGGCATCACGGAGAGCGAGGCCCGCCATCTCCTGAACAATGATATCCGTATATCCATTGACGAGCTAACTGATACATTTCCTTGGTTCACGCGGCTCGATGAAACCCGGCAGGCAGCCATGGTCGAACTGCACTTCAACCTCGGCCTTAGTAACCTGAAAACATTCAAGAAAACATTGAGCTTGATAGCCGAAGCGGTCGAAGGTAGGGTCGCTTGGCATGATGTCGGCAGGGAGCTTCTCAATTCAAAGTGGGCCGATCAGGTTGGCCGCCGCTCTCAGGTAATCGCCGACATGCTTATCATAGGAGACTTGAAATGAACTGGATCACGAAACGTATGAAAGAGCCCAGCACTTGGGCGGGCGGAGCCGCAGGGTGCATCATCATCAGCATGGTGACGGGCATTGGATGGATAGCCATGGTCGGAATCATCGGTGCAGGAGCCGCGATGGTGCTCAGGGAGAAGGGTATTATCTGATGCCACTTGGTGCGCTCATACCCGGGTTGCTTCCCATAATCGGGGACGTGCTTGACAGGTTCTTCCCCGATAAGGAGGCGAGTGCGAAGGCTCGACGGGAGATCGAGGCGCAACTAACGTCTCATCTTGCGAGCGTCGACATCGCTCAGATAGAAACGAACCGTGA
>Ga0209757_10000190_pt1 | contig 15784 bp, 16 predicted proteins | sample ETNvirome_6_1000_FD_185472 | JGI IMG/M metagenome (GOLD analysis project Ga0209757, IMG submission 185472) | Marine viral communities from the Pacific Ocean - ETNP_6_1000 (SPAdes) (version 2) | ecosystem: Environmental > Aquatic > Marine > Oceanic | place: Pacific Ocean | collected 2013-06-19 | reverse complement strand
GTGGTTGTTCCCTATCTCCAGCTTGTTGAAAATCAATTTCAATGCAAAGCCGAACGCAGCAAAACAAACACCAAACACCATCCGTGTCAAATCATCAAAATCCATATTTCATTTTTTCGGCGCGACCGTTCCGGTGCGTTGAAATTTGCCCTCGAGCCAAGGCCAATCTTTTACGCCTGACTTGACCATCGCCTGATTGATTTGCGCGTTGATCGCCCACCGTTCGGCGCGATTCGATTCGTCGAGCTTTTCCCACTTGGATTTAAGTGCCGCAATATCCTTGTCCAATTTTTTGCGTTTCTTGGTCATGCTGCCCGCTTGCGTTTGTGGTGCTCCTTGGCCCAGAGTCGCGGGCTTCGAGTTCGGCACCATTCAACATCGCCGTCGCTCATCTTGGCACCAAGTTTGGCGTCTCCTTCTGAATCAAGGTAGGCTTGGCCGTCCACGTTTATATCGTGCACCCGCGCCAAGAATTTAACCGCCTCGGCCAGTTCATTCAAGGTCAAGCTGTCGGCCTTGTTTCCCTCGAGGATTTTCTTTGTGTTATTTGTCATTTTATACGGGCGAGGACGTCAGCCACCAGTTGCCGCTGTATGCTGCATTGTCTGAATACCAAGTGGACAGACCGTCGCTGTAGATTGTGAATATTACGACGTTGTACAGGTAAGTTTCCAGATACCGCTCTGCCGTATATCCATTGTATATATTATAACTAATTTGGAACAAATCGCCGGAGTCGGATGTTTGCACCGCGAAATAATAACCGGAAAGATTCTCGAGCCAGAATTGGAACCGCCGACCCGCTGGCACCTCGCTGGGGCGTGGGATGGTCAATCGGTAATTGTCGCCGGGGTCATAATCATCCATCCCGATTAGCTGGTCGGTTCCGTTTTCGGTAAAGGTTGAACTCGTGCCGGACGTGATTTGCGTCGCCGTCATTGCACCGCCGCCCGTGCCTAGTTGGGTGTCGGTGCCAGCGTCATCAGTAAACCAGAGCGTATTCGGCGCATCATCCTTGACCCAGATTTGACCATATCCCGCCGTGTCTGCGTCTGCCGCTGCTTGTTCCTTGAGCGTTTCGGTTCCCTCGACGGTTAGCTTTGAGACCGGAGTGGTGACACCGATGGCAACGTCGCCTCCATCAAAATAAATGTCGTCCCCGTCCTCAGTCCACGGCGACTCCTCGCTGCCGATTGCTGCCCAAGTATTGTCGCCCCTCAAGTAAACCGACGCGCCGGGTGTGCCCGTGGCCGAAAGGTCGCCCGTGATTGTTCCGGTGCTGGTGATCGTGCCGCCCGTGACATCAATGAACGTGCCGTTGCTGGTCGCCACACTGGTCACCCCACCGCCGCCGCCCGTGCCTAATTGAGTATCGGTGCCAGCGTCATCAGTGAACCAAATCGTGCAAGGATCATCATCCTTGATCCAGATTTGACCGTACCCCGCCGTGTCTGCGCCTGCGTCGGCCTGTTCCTTGAGCGTGGTAGTGCCCTCGATTGTAAGCCTCGAGACTGGAGTGGTGACACCGATGGCGACGTTGCCCGTGGAAAAATAAAGATCGTCCCCGTCCTCAGTCCATAGGTTGCGGTAGACCACGTTTTTCCATGCCACACCAGATGCGGCAGTCGAATCAGCAACAAGGAAATCGTCATCAACGCCAACCCCAAGTCTGGTTTGCGATGTGGTAAAAACCTCGAGATCGCCCTTGGTCGTAAGGTTGCCGCCACCGCCGCCGCCGCTGGCCACAATCGACGTGACTTTGAACCCGTACTCCTGCACCGAGCCGTCTGAGGTTAGGCGGATTTTTACCTTTGAGCCCGAGACGGTTTTGGTTGCGCTGGCAAGCTCCGTGCCTTCAAAGGGTGAACCGGAAATTTGAACATCATCGCCATCGTAAATATAAATGTAATCATATCCAGACTCGGTCTCCGTGTCGGCGTTGAAGGTCACATCGATCGAGGAAGCGCAACAACATTCGTATTCCCAAGTCTCATCTATGCCGCTCGCATATGGGTGATCCGATTCGGGCAAGTCCCCGCACCCACCGCCGCCGCCCGTTGTGACCGTAACCTGCCCACCGCCGTCATCGGTCAACGTGCCATTGCTCACGACGATGGTGTCCACGCTGGAAACGCTTGGTGAGCCGTCCACCTCCTTCACCGTTAAGCTGCCGCCGCCGCCGCCGCTGCTTTCAATTTTAATCGTGCCCGCTGCATCGTCGCCCGTCAGGGTCACGTTATCCCCTGCAACAAGGCCGACCACGTTGTCGGTGTCTTGGCCGACGTCAATGTATGAATCCCCGGAGGTCGTGCCGCCATCTTCAGAGATGTTGACCGTCTGAAGAACGGTAGAGTCTACCTCAATCGTGCCGCTGGTGGTGATTTCCCCACCTTGCAGCCCGTTGCCCGTGTCCACACTGGTCACCGTGCCGCCGCCACCGCCGCCGCCTGAAATTGTGACCTCCGTGATGTTGGTGACGATGCCCTGCTTGTTGACGGTGACGACCGCGCTCTTGGTTGCGCTGCCATAAGTGCCCGTGTCCTCCTCGTCAATGTGGTGCAGTAATCCGATGTTGTAAGTCGTTGTTCCAAAAACATCGACAACGAGATGAATTCCCGGCCCTGCATCTAACACAAACTTGCCCACCTCGCCTTCGTCCCCGTCCTCGCCGCCAATGGGGATGTCTCCAGTCCAGTTTGTAATGGTGCCGCCGTTGTAAACTAAAGTTGCCGCCGTTGCAGAAGCATCCCCTGTGTCCAGTGGGTCGCCGTTGTAACCCGAGCCGATGTTGGTGCAAAGTTGCCGCCCGATCTGGAGTTCAACGCCGCCGTGCGTTGTGGACGGCACGCCTCCCGAGTCGGTTTTGAAATGAAGGAATCTCCAGTTGTCCTCATAGCCCGGATACGCCTCATTGTGGTTCGCATCAAAAATGATGTAGGAACTCCAATCGGCATAATCGTCAAGGTTGTTGAGCTTCGCGATGCTCAGGTTTTGGCCATGAGTGACGGCAATGCTCCCCCCAGAATCCACGCAGCTAAAAATGAACCCGTTGCGACCCCACGTATCCCCGTCATAAGTGAACTCGCCATAAGGGATTTGGATGTTCATTTTCTCATCCGTGGCGGCGGAACATTGGATGGACTTATCGTATGACCAAAACTCGATTTCCTTCCCGTCCGACATCACCCAACTCGATGTGGTTGGGGAGTCAAATGGGTTTTCGTATCGCAGGGATGCAACCGTAAAAGAAGTCATCCCACCGCCACCGCCGCCGCTGGGCACCTTCCAAGTGTTGTCTCCACAAAGGAAAGTCGTCGCGGAGGCCGCGCTTGAATCAGCCGCCAATTCGATTGTGATATAGTTTCGGCTCACGCTTGCGCCAGATGTTAAGTGCGCGTGAATGAATGTGTCGTGGGTGACGAGCAACCCATCGGTTGAACCTGTTCCAAGTGGGATTTCTAATTCCTGATGGTCGTCCTCAATCACCCATGAGCTACCGCCGCTGCCGCTCGGTACGGCCCAAGTATTGTCGCCGCGCAGGAAGGTGGTATCATCGGCGGTGCCCGACGCGCCAAGGTCATATTCGATATACGGCGACGGCCCCGTGGTTAATCCCGCAGCGAGAAAAGTCCCGGCGCGAAACTCAAAGGTCATGCCGTTGGTGATTTCTTCATTCGAGGCTCCTTGATCTGAAGCCGTCCAAGAATAACTGCCGCCACCACTATCGACAAAACTCAAAACCCTGCTCCCGTCCGTCTGGAGAACCTGCCCGCTTGATCCGTCCTCAAAGGGTAGAGTCCAGATGAGTCCGTTGTCTGCATCAAGTGAGCCGCTCCCAGCCAAGTCAGCCACGGGGGGGCAACGGAATGCGACATTGTAAGGAGTTCCGCCTATTTCCCACGCAAAGAGCCTAATGGTTCCCGTCATATCGTCGTCCGTGGAAAGCGGGCCTTTCCAGCTCGCAGGGTGGATTTCAAAACCCTTGTCCCAATACTGAACCCATTTTGTCGCTCCCATGTTCGAGATGACGTTGTGGTGCATCAACAACAGATCACCGCCGAGCACGGGCATGGAGTCATGCGAAAGATCAGTTTGGACGGATAACTTGAACTTGGTTTCGGTGTCGTTGGAAAAATCTATCTTAAAAGAATTGTGGTCCGGACTTCCGGTTATGACCTCGAACATGGAGCGGAAAACCAGATTCTCAATAAACGCTTTGATCCGCTGCGCTTGCTTTGCGTCAAGTAAAGTGGGAGTTGTGCCCTTGCGGAAATCACCGTCAAACTTGTAAGCATTGCTCGGGACAGCCCCTTTGCCCTTCGAGAATTTTGCCTGTTTATTAGCGTTTGCCATTTACTCCGCTTCGGCTTGATATTGAATCTGCTCCCAGATATTCCCTGCGCCATAGCAACGGCGAAAAACCGCATCCCTGACAACGATGAAAGTATCGGCGGAAACGTATCCGGTGTAAGTGGAATATGTAGTGCTCGTGTCGTCGCCCACATAGCTGACCGATTCCCCCCTGCTGTTGGTAATATAAAGTTGCTGCGCTACCACGGCGAAATCTGTCAGCGGGTCGGCTGTTTTTAGAAATGTGTAATTATTCTTGAGCGGCACAACCTTTGGAAAGGGCGAGCGAAAATTTGTGTCAGTTGCGTATGAGTCATAATAGCCCGGAAAGGTGACTGATTCATAACTGTAAGCGGTGAATGCGCTGGGCACGGTGCCAAATCGGCGTTGCCACTGGACGAGCCCCGCGCCAATTTCTGAGGGTTCCGTTTCCTCAAAAAGAAATGCAGATGTGTAAGTGCCATCCGCAGTATCCAAGGCCAGCGGAGCCCATGAGTCACCCGCCTGCACAAAGTCGCGTTCATATATTATGGCGGTTATATCGCCAATGGACTGGAAAGGGTAGTCAATGCGCGGCACAGTGCCAATCTCCACAGCGGTTGCCCAGTCATCTCCATTAGGGTCATCAGGATAAATTGGCATGGGGTTTCCTTTATTGGTTCACGAACTTTCCTTTGAGAGTTTGGTATATCAATCCGCGCTGCTGGATTGCAATATCCAGCCTTCTGATAATTGCCTTCTGGTATTTCGGGTCAAATGCACCCGCGCCCCCCGTCATTGAAACCTTCCCCCCGCCGCCCATTGCCAGCAGGGGATTTTTTTTGACTGCGGCATTGAATTTTTTCTGCTCTACGGTGGCTCTCTTGATTTGCTGGGCAGGGGCACCCCCGCCCCGCATGAGGTTTTCCGTGATTCTGCGGTTGATGTTTTCAATATCTATCCCTGTCTTGAAAAACCACTTCTTACCATATCTGTCCGTGATTCCTTCTGTCCTGAGCCGCTGAATCATCTCCCACTTTTTCCGAGCTTCGGCCAAGCTGTCGGCTCTTAGTGGCACCCCTGCAAAATTAAATTTTAACTTTCCTTGCTTGGTCAGGTACGCAACGGAGGCTTTCATCAGGGCAGCCATCCGCTTCTCCTCTGCTGCCCTTGCAGACTTGTCGTTCCGAAGCCCTAATGCTGCTTGAGCTTTGCGCTCTTTTTGTTCTTTTTCCCACTCCTTCTTGCTCAACCCTTTGACGCGCAGCTCCTCCTTCTGTTTTTCTATCGCAATTTCATACTGCCTATTCCTTTCCCGCCAGTGTGCCATAGTTTCGCCGCGCTGCAACTTGCGCCAGTTGGCGATGGCCCTTTCCTTTGCGTCCTGCTTTACCTGCAAATTGAATGCCGCCAGACGATTTGCCTTTTCTTCTGCTTCACCCTTTCTTTTTAGCGCAGCAAGTTTCTGCTCTGCCTCAATGCGCTGCAGGTTGTCATAGATTCTTTTCTTTAATGCCGCCCGCTCGCGCGCCTCATCGGCAGCAGTATTTTGCGCTAAAGCGAGCCGCCCAATCGTGGTGAGCCTTATAAGTCCTACTATTTTTTCCAGCCTTGCCGCCCACTTTTCCAACTTCTTTTCCATTTTATCAATCCACGCACTCACATTCTCGAAAATTTCCTTGCCGTGTTTCAAAATTTTCACCTTCCACTTGTCAACCGCCCTGTCGCTCCCTTCTAGTTTCTTTATTGCCGAGTCGATCCAACTAATAATTATCGGAATAACGAAATCCCCAAATGCCCTAAGAATTCTCATCATAAACCCGACCAGCTTTGGGACTTGATCTACAATCCAATCGGCCACGAAATTAATAATCTCAAGAAGTTTTCCTTTAACTTTGTCTATGGTTTTTCTCAATTCTGCCCCCCATGTGTCTTTGCCAAAATGTCCAATCAAATTAACCCACATCCCTGTGACCTTATTGATCCAACCCGCAAAATTACCCATGGCTATCGTAATCCATCCAAAGTTTTCGTAGACCCACTCCAACGCTCTTGCGACAATAGCCAGCGTGGGTGCCAAGGTTGCGTTGAGAATGGCGGCAAGGATTTTCAGTTGGGGACCGATCAGAGGAAATATTTGCCGAGCAAGGCCGAAAAATATATTCACGAGGGGGAGGAATGATTTGACGATATTGGCAATATCCGCCGCGAGAGCGTCCCACGGCAATTTTTTCATCATTTCAATCGTGTTCATGATTTGTGGCATGATAAGTTTCACCACAGGGGCAAGGGAATCTCCCACTACTTTTTTAAACGCAATCCATGCGACTGCCATTTGTTTCATGGCAAAATCTACGCCGCCGGAAACTTCCTTGAATGCTTTATTCGTTGCACCAGCTTTTTCCCCCATCGCTTCCATTTGCTCGTTGAGCCCCTTGGAACCATCGGCGGCAAGGATCAAGGCTGCGCTGCCTGCCTCTATGCTGCCAAACATATCAGGCAAGCGAAGGCCGAGCTTTTTTGCGTGTTCGGACAGGGCATTAAGCGCGTCGGAAAGCTTGCCTCCTTCCTTCATAAAATCGGGAAAGGTTTTACCCGATGCCGCTTCAAAATTCTTGAACGCGTCCATGCTGGCCTTGCTTAACTCTGAGAACATGGCTTTAAGCTGCGTTCCAGTTTCAGCCGACTTGCCGGGGCCGAGGTTTTTTGTAAGCTCCGCAAAGGCTGCGCCCACGGTTTCAAAGCTAATTCCCAGCGAGGCAGCGATGGGTGTGACTTTGCCAATGTTGGCGGCAAGCTCCGGCATCGTGGTCACGCCCTGTTTAATTATGGTGAACAAAGTGTCGGAAACATCCGACGCCTTTTCCGCTCCCATTTTGTAGCCATTGAGAACCGTGGTCAATGCTCCCACCGCTTCAGCCGTTGAGGATACGCCGCCGATGGCTGCCTTGGACGCTGCCTCCATGAAGCTGAAAACGTTCTCCTTTTTAATGCCAGCGGATAAGGCGTTGTAGAGGGATTTGGTCATATCCGCAGGCATTTTTCCCATCTTCTGGGAAAGGTCCATCATGTCCGCTGTCATCTTTTTCTTGGCTTCCGCAGATATATCGGGCAGCAGCGTGAACACTTCCCGCATCCCCGCATCAATTTTTGCTGCCACCTTGACGGAATCCATTCCCATTCCGATTATGGCACCCGCCGCCTGCGTAAAAGCGCGGGCAATATCTTTGGCGGCTTGCGCTGCTGCTCCTCCAAATTTCTTGAGCATCCCTCCAGCCCCCTTCAGGCCCGCTTTCATTTTGTCAGTTACGACACCAATAACCGCTTTGATGCTATAATTAGCCATCGGCGTTCTCCTCTTGTTTGTTCAGTGCGGTTAGGCTTTTGATGTATTCATGCCGCACCTTATCCGCGTGGAACTCAAAAGTGATGGCATCCTTTTCGCCCATTAAACGCTTTGCCATTGCATCCATATAAGCTTGAGCGCGGCTGATGGGTAGGTCCAGAATTTCGCGCTCGCTCCAACCGTACTGGCTGGCTGCCCCGTCAATCAGTTGAGCAACCCATCCCGATTTCATTGACTCGGATGAGTCGTTGTCTTTTGCCGCCGCAAGTTCCTTTTCCATTTCGGCGGCAATCGCTTCATAAATAAGACCCGCATATTTTTTCCAGTTGATGAAATAATGGAAAAGGGCAAACCGCCTGCCCGCGCTGTGAACGGGCCGGAATTTTGGGTGCATTATCCAGAGGAAATGAAGCACATCCTCCTTCGTTGGGATCACGTTTTCTTCAGCGCAAAACCCAAGGAAGGGGGATTGTACCTGCTCCAAAAACAGGTAGCGTTCCAAGGTCAAGGGAGCCAGCCAAAACCTTCCCAGCGGCACATTGACGGTCAGGAAAACCCTGCCGCTGTCCTCACAATCTTTCCGCCTTGCTTCAGCTAAATCCGCCTTGAACCTCTTATGGAGGTCAGCGGCATTCACGGTCCCTAGTTAATTTTCTCGTAGAAACTTATGGACAGCTTTCCATAATCGGATTGCGTCTGAGCGTCACCCACCTCGGTCAGCAAATACGTAGTATTATTCCGAGCATTGGTTGTGCCCAGCACCAGTTCCTCGCCCAGCGCGGGATTGGGTGCTGTTGAGTCTGAGTCCGTGGAATACTGTAGGGTCATTGATCCTTCAACCCTAGAAGGCACTATCGTCGAGCCAAGCGGTTCTCCGTTAGAATCATCGATGTCCACGCGGTTGGATCCATAGGTGAAGCTTGCACTTTCCACCACATAGACTATGGAGTTAATTGTTACAGGTGAGTCCTGTATCCCAAAGCTTTGGGTTCCGTCTGAGGTAATTGCCATCGTTTATTTTTCCCTTCCCTTTTTATAGGAGTCGGCCTATTCGGCACGTATTGTTTTTGGTTTTGGTTCTGACGCTAGGCTGGCCAAGCGTCCCGTCTTATTTCAAATTTAAGTGCCCATGTCAACTCCGTAACATTAAAATCGGCGTCGGCCATGTAGGTGCATCCACCCGGCTGAATCCATTTCATATCATAATATGGAAGCGTGGAGCTGTCCCAGTTGGTTGCGCTATAAAGCAAAGTGGATCGCACCTCAGAACGATAGGTGGCATGGTCAGCAGCTTGCCCAACTGCGTTGTCCGTAATAACCCGCACCACAAAAAGCGCATCATATTGAGAAAAATCCTCGGTGGTGGGTGAGCCTCCATCGCCGTGCAGGATGGGCGGTGAAGTTCCTTCCTCTAGCTGCAAAGCGCATTCCACGCGGGGTGTCTGCAAAACGGTTTCGGAAACTGTGCCCACGCATTGGATGCTTGTGGCAGAATTCAAAAAGGTGACAGCAGCCCCTTCAAAGTGGACTTCAAAATTATGTAAGTCTGCCAGATTAGTTGCCGCCATTATTTTCCTTTGGAGTAGCGGGCCGAGCAGTCAATGCGCAGGCAAACGGTATCGGCATACAGCTTGTCCATGTTTACCTTGAACTCGTTGGTCCCATCATCAAGCACCCAACCCTTTTCCGGGTAGGGGGAAACGCCATCTATATTCAAATAAAAGCGCGTGTCCAAATGGATTTCCCTGCCGTTTTCTTCCACCACAAAACCGTCCTCCAATGTTTCCTTTGTGGCGGCAAACTGCACCCCCACGCTGCCCGTAGGCAGGACGGTGGTGAGGGTCACGGGAAAATCCAGCAGCGCAAAATCCATGTCTGCCGAGAGGATTGCTGTGCTTATGCTGGCCATCTAAAAAAAGTGCCGCCCCCGTTTTCGCTCAGTTAGAGCGGCGGGGGCGGCCAGTTTATCCACCCCTCTAGGCTCCCGTGATAGTTTCGCCCGCGTTTGCGTTAAGAATAATCTCATCGCATGAATTGCGGACGCGGATTACGTTGGCAGGTGGTTGTTCGGTGCGGAATGTCTCACTGACAAACTGCCCGCCTCTGTCGGTGTAACAGAGAGTTCGGCCAACACCGCCACCACTCATCGCGCCGTCAGAAACGGATGCGACATAGTAACTGGTCGTCGGCCAGATTGAAGCGCGGCTTCCGGTCTGTCCCTTGATGGCTGAATTGTAGCGCGTAGCTGCGATCACAATACTATCCACTCCAAGGACTTTGGCCACCTGATCCTGTGACCAGAACATGGAACCCGAACCGTTGATAAGGTTGCGCATATCATCGGTCTGGAGCATTTCTTGGTAGAGGCTGGCTTCCATTACCAGCGTCAGGTTCTTGCGAATGCCCGCTGACTGTAACCGCAGAACGGCTTGGTTCACGTCATTGATGGGGGTGGCACTTGCGACGGTTGACATGGTTGCAGTCGCCGCCGTGCTGGTGAAGCTTGCTCCACTGAGGGCTGCGGCAACCCGTATCTCGTGTCCGACCATCAGGTCATCGGCCAACTGGTTTGCGGCCATGGCTACGATGTCCAGTTGTGCGTCCGTCTCAGCTTGGGCGATTTCAATATCATCCAAACTATTCTCCACTCCGTATTCCAGACATTCGAACGTGGCTGATTGATACTCCCCGGAAACCGAGGCATAATTGGAACCAGCGGCACGAGGCTTGGAAACGTCGTTGTCGAATTGGGATGTCAAAACCTTCACGAATGTGCCTTGCCGTTTATTGACAGACAGATACGGAAGAACTCTAGCTCCCACGAATTCTTGGCGGTCAACTTCGTTTACAACTTCCGAAATGACGGGTTGGAAACTTGCCGCGCTGCTAGGAAATAAGCTCATATTATTTTAATCCTTTTTAAGTGTTGCGATTAGGCGAGGAAGGTTTGGTGGGGTAGCAGCTCAATCACATCACCATCCGTCGATGAAGCCTGAAGGGCCACGCCGATTTTAGTGTTGCTGGTGTCTGTCCCAACTTTTCCGCTCCCGTCAATGTAGCAAGTATCCGCGACGGCGATCGTGTCGCCTCCAGCCAGAACTTCTATGGTTCCGCCTGCGTTTAATAGTTGGACATTGCCATAACCGGAGGCCGCTATGTCCTCGGTCGTTGCGCCGATGATCTGCTCTAGGGCATCATCGCTTGAGACGGCGATGGTTGCGCTGGAGTCCAAGGTGACTAGCGAGTAAGCGTCAATCGCCACGGCAGTCGCTTGGAACGTCCGCCCGCTTTGTTGGTGTGTTGTTGATCCCATATCAGTTTAATGTGTTCAGGTTTGTGTTCATGGTGAAAAATTCTGGATGCTTTTTGCCAACCTCCAGCAAGGCTTGTGACCTTGTGAGCTTGGGGTTCGCTTCCATTTCCTTTTGAATTGCCTCAGCTTTTAATTGTGTCGGGGGCAGTTCCTCTTTTATTTCAGGGGCTGCATCCTCCTCAATTATATCGCCACCTTCCACAAAGGAGCGGAGGCGTTCAGTCTCGGCAATATACTTATCGAGCGTGGCAGTCAACTTTTTCACCCGCGTTTCTAGGTCGTCAATGACCTCCTGCTGGGCTTCAACCTCTGTGCTCTCACTTGCTTCCTCCGCCTTTTCGGCGGGCTCGGCAACGGCAGCTTCGGTTTCTTCAGTTTCATCCGGCTCGGATAATTTTTTCTTGGGTTTCTTTTTTGCTGCCGTGGTCTTGGATTTATCCTTGCCCTCGGCGGCTTCCTCGGCTGCTTTCCGACGCTCTAATTCATCAGAGGCAGCGGTGGTCAGTTCGACAAGTTCCGGTGTGTTCATGGTGTCTATTTGTTGGTTTTGGGTTGGTTCTGAAAATAGGCTGGAAGTTGCTGCGGGGTTATCCACAAAGTCTGCGCTCTGAATTTTGGTCATTTCAACGGTGGGAAATTCATGCAATGAATCGTCCGGTTTGCTCTCCATTCCTGAGTAGGGCAGCGGACCTTCTGGGGTTTCCCATGCCAAAGCCGCCTCAAAGACCAGCGAAATTCCAAAGGTATCCGGCAGCCTTTGCGCCATTTCAAACAGTCGCTCGTAGGTTTCGGGCTGGTATTTTTTGAATGACTCAAAGGCGGTAAATATACGGGCCTTAAGCGCGAGCGGAGCAGAAGCGGCGACCGGAAAACTGCGCTCCACCTCCTGCTGTGGCCGAGCGAGCCCGCAGCCATATCCCTCGCTTCCACCGCCGCAGACCGTATTGGCACCCCTGTTCTCCCATGAGCATTCGCACTCCCACGAGGAAAGCCACCTTTCCTCTTTTTGATCCTTGCGCCGTTTTCTTCTGGCCGCTGGGTCGGGGAAGGTTTCCGGGTAATCATTCACCCCATCCCCGTCCGCGTCCCGGCCTGACCTTGTTTTCCTTTTATCACCGCACCAGTCGGGGCCATAGGGTGCGTGTTCACAGCCGCCGTCCAAATAAAAGCCTGAGAAAAAGCCCACCTCGGATGTGAGCCTGTCGCCCTGTGCGTTGGCGTGGGTAATGTATGCAGGCAGCGACCTTCCCGACAGCTTGTTGATCGCATCCATTAGGGTTTGCTCCGTGACAAGAATTCCGTGCCCCCGCGCCTCGCCCACTTCCACCAAGGTCACATCGTGCAGGATGCCAAGTTCAAAGTCTACCGAGCCGCCATTTCCAAAGGTGTAGGAGCGGATGGCACTGGCCTCAACTTTCTCCCGCACCGCTGCAAACAGTGGGCCAGCAATGTCAAAGATTCCTTGGTCGTCCTGTTGCCCTGCGCGTTGGCGAATTGCCCGCAACCCGCTCATGGATACGGTTTTGAAATCATCCGTGAAGGGGAAAGTGTAGTGACCTTTTGTTTCTACTGGCGCGTCTGAGTTCCTGCCCAGATACCAGTTGCCAAATTCTTTCCAGCCGTTCGTGTTCAGGTAGGCGTTCTCAGCAGTAGCAGAGGGGCCATCCCAAGAACGGCTCGTGGATACCTTTCCCTGTGAAATAAGTTTGCGCGCAAAAGCCGCCGCGCTACGGCTGGCCGTTGAAACGCCAAGCTCAATCGCTTCCATTTTTTGTTTTAGGGTTTGGGCTTTTCAGCCTTGGGCTTTTCGGCCTTGGGTTTTTCTACCTGCCCGTCCACGTACTTTTGCTCCATGCTGGTGAGCTGGGCAAAAAGTTTCTTGTTCGGTTTGTCCAAATAGTCGGTAACTTTTTCTCTCATGGCTGGGTTTCCTTGGCTGCTGCTGGTTGTGCCTGCGCTTCTGGCGTTAAGTCCGGGTCCAGTATGTCGGCAAAGTTCGCTGAGGCGTTGACGTTGAATTGATTAAAGAGAGCGAGGTAATTGTCAAGTCCATATTCTTCAGCGAGCCGCTTTGCAACGACGATATTTTGGGCCTTTCTGCGCAACACGCTTTCCGCTGTGTAACCAAATTGGGAAGCAATATCATCAAGCGACTGCGCTCCCATTTGTAAATACTTTGCATCCGCCTGCACTTGCTGCGCCCTGTTGATCCAGCGAAAGGCGGGCGGTTGCCAGCGCACTTTGAACGGGTCAAAGCCGTATGGAAATTTAGAATCGGATGGCATTACCAGTTCGCCATTCAAAAGCCACTTCTGGATTCTCCACTTGTAAATCTTGTTGAGAGTGGGAATGAATGCGCGCTGCTCCTCCTCGATTGCGCCCTGATACAAAAGCACCAAACCCTGAGAAGCTGAAAAGGAAGTGGCCCCAATGGTCGCCAGAATCATTTCCACAGGCACACCGATTGCCGCGCCCACTTGGCGAAGCCGATACATACACCAGTCTATTCCATCCACGTTTGGCCTGCCGTTTGCGCTTATTGTCTCAACACTTTCCCCCGGCTCAAGGTAATGGAATTGTCCGGGCTCAAACCTTTGAAGCCTGCCCGTGGTGTCTTGTTCGTCGGCGGCAATCCTGTCCACGATTTCAAACTGGGAATGGTTCTCCCGCTTGACCACCGCTGAAAGGCTGGCCGCCACCTTGGCGGAAATCATTTCTATGTCCTCATATTCATCCACATCCTGCAAAGCATTGACGCAGGAAGCCAGTTCAGGAACGCCGCGCCATTGGCTTGGTCGGATTCGTTTGTAATACAAAAGCATATCCCGCGCAGGAATATCCCTGACATTTTGCAAACTGCCATTGAGCCGCTCGCCCACCTTGTAAAGCACTGGACGCCCTGCTTTGTTTACCACCACCCCGTTCTTGTCTGGGTTGTTTTCTGTCCACTGAATTGTGTCCCAAGCGTTCCCAATGCGCTGGCCCTCAATCAACTGCAACTTGCCGCCCCGCGTTTTTAAAATGCCGATGTCGCCCTGAAAAAGCGTGGAATCAATTATTTCCTTTTGGACTGCGGTGAAATCCATTGTGCCAGTCACCTCGCATTCCGTTGCCCAATGGGTCCACAGCCTGTTGATGTCCTCGCTAAAATTGTCATCCAAGGTTTGGGGTTGCGGCACAATTCCGTTGCCAATGACGTCCGCCTTTTTCATGCGTGAAATGGCTTTGACCACCGGATTGTTCCGCTTGAAATTCATCAGGGTAGAAATCAGCCGCGCCCTGTCCACGGAGTTTAGCTCAATTTCCTCTGACCGTAGCGGCTCCAGTCCACGGCTGCGTCTGCGCCTTGTGTTTTTCACCGCATCATATCCAAACAGGATTTGAGCTGCGCCCTTTATTCTGTCAGTCAATTTCATATCAATCCCAAGTGCTGAAGTCCATTCGGTTTCTGCCGCGTGCGTTTGCTGCGTTGCCTGAAGTGCGCAAAAGAACTTCCGTTGATAGGGCACGGATGTCCCTGAGCAGTTCAGCCCTGTCCTCGTAGGTGTAAGTCCTATCCCCGATTGTGTAGCTGTGCGCTGGGCTGGTGGAAATTGTGGTGAGAGCCGTGACCATGTTGTCACGGATAGTGGCTAGGGTAGCGACTGGGACATTTGCTGCCATCGCTATTTCTTAACTCGAATATTAGGAAAGAATCCAGCTAAAAGTTTTGAGCTTTTAAAAGCATCCTTTTCTATCGCTACTCCATAAGCCTTCATCCGCGAACGCATTGCCGATTCTACATTGCCTTTTGCGCCGGTAAAGGGGTTATAGGTGTTCGTGGATGTAATGGTGAAAGTGATGGTTGGATTGTTGCCGCGCAAATCTTTTTTGCTCTTTGCGACTCTGTTAGTGCTCCAGATTGGGCCATCCTTGCCCGAGCTACCCATGCCGCCAGAATCTAGGTAAGACGTTTTGATAACGTCAGCATCCTGCCAGCCTGACCCATATCGCCGGAGCCTCAAGTCAGCCGCCACCCGATAAAAAACTGCCTTCGCCAAACCCACGCGGGTTTCGGCGCGTTTCTTATTCCATTTCAACCGCGCCTGAAGCTTGGCCCACTTGGCATCTGAATAGCGAAAACCCTTGAGGCCGTTGCGCGTGGGGCCGACATAATATTTTTTCCCATTCATTTTCACCCAACCTTTAAAATATGACGAGGTCGGATTATATTTGCCTCCAGCTTTTTGGCGCGTGGAGCGTTTCATTCTGCTCCTTGCCGTTGCCCCCTTGAGCATGGCCAAAAATTCCCCCTCTATGACGCGCCCCATGGTGGTCGGTGGGCGGAATTTACTTTGAAGTTTCTTGAGGTATTTCAGGAAGGGCTTGGCGTCTATTTGAACCTGTCCGCCGCCGCCTTTTCCGCCCTTGCCTCCTAGCCCTTTTGTCAGCCTGCCCCCTGCTCCCCCAACTGCCCGCAATGCGACCCCGATCAATGGTGCTGCCATAATATAGAACTCCTTTAAAAAACAAACGCCCCGCGCACAAGGAGGTTTCTTGAAGGCGCAAGCCCCAAAGGTGCAAAGGGGCTTCCCGTGTGGTAACGGGACGGGGCGTTGTTAAATTTTAGTTAATTGGATTTGGATTTGCTTTGCTGTGTCTCCCACTTGTGCCGTCAACTTCCTATGTCGCTCCCTTAATGCAAGCCACTCAATCGACTGCTCTGTGGAGGTTGACAGCTTGAGGGTGATCCCTGCAAGTTCTTTTTCCAATTCGCGCACCTGTTCAAGCGTTGGGTTCTTTTTTTTCACTTGGTA
>Ga0209757_10000188_pt1 | contig 15813 bp, 10 predicted proteins | sample ETNvirome_6_1000_FD_185472 | JGI IMG/M metagenome (GOLD analysis project Ga0209757, IMG submission 185472) | Marine viral communities from the Pacific Ocean - ETNP_6_1000 (SPAdes) (version 2) | ecosystem: Environmental > Aquatic > Marine > Oceanic | place: Pacific Ocean | collected 2013-06-19 | reverse complement strand
GTCGGGCTACGCCCTCCCTACGCCGCCAGCAGCGCGAAACCAGCGCCCAACATCGATCAATCTATGCAACACCAAGGGGGTCCCTTTTGCGCGCCGATAGGGGGTCCCGATTGAACGCCGATTGACATCCTTCGCCAATTCGTCGCCGATGCCGCCAAGGAGCGTGTGCATGTTTACGACAAACATGAGGATCGCGGGTTCGCAACTTCCATCAAGAACATTATGGCGGAACGGCGCTTCAACGAGTTCGCCTATGACGACGAATACATCGCCTCGTTTGAGCCTGTCGCATGCGGCGCGGAAGATCAGGTGCTTCCGGCATATCGCGAAGTCTTAACCGAGCGACGCCTGAGGAGCAGCCCGCAGCAAAAAGGCGCGCTGGCTGTTTTTCTGGCGTTCCAGCTTTTGCGGACCAAAGCGCAGCGCGACCAATGGCAGGCGATGGAAGAGGAACTCGTCAACATGGTCGAGGGTGCGGGCGGACGCGTGCAAGATATGAAGGGGTGGGAAGACTGGCAGCCGAGCACCGAAGACGGCCTCAAGCGAGATCACCTGACGAGTATTCAGGGCTTCCTTGGCCAGTTCGCGCAGATCATCGCCGTGAAGGACTTCCTACTCATGGAGGCCGCGCCGGGGACAAGTTTCTATCTTGGCGACAACCCGGTCGTCCGCGCCAACTCGCGCGACTTTGGCCCATGCGGCAACCTTGGCCTCGCCGTGGAAGGCATAGAGATTTACATGCCTCTCAGCGCGGATTTATTGCTCTGCGCCTGGTGCCCTTCCCTATTGGGGGAAGTCCAAAGGAATCTGGAGAGCGCGCGGCACGATTGTCAAACCCAAGCGCTGCGACAGGTCGCACTCGGTCAGCTCGACGCGGCAGGCATGAAACGGGTGCTCGACGAATTCGCGGTGCGAACCCAATCGTTGCAGGAGCTTCTACAGCGTGCCGCAGAAGGGCGGCCCGTCAGCTCGACTCCTGACAATATGGATTATTACAATTCCTTGCAGGCCAGCTGGGCCTACCGACATCTCATCAGTCAAGATGGGGATTTCGAACTCGCGCGTCAGATAAACCGCGAGCATCCGTACCTTCGGCGCGGACACAGGATGAAAGCCGCCTAGTCCGACGTGGATTGGCATGTCCTCCGCTCAGGGAGCGACGCACCGATACCGGATACCTGCCTTTGAGCAGTGCGTCCTAACTGCAAGCCGCTCTTGCCGACTCATCCTGATCTTGTGCGGACCCGCCACAAGGCTCATTTAGTCGCCAATGAACAAGTCGATAAATCCCACTGAGAACTCTGAATTTGCTCGCACGTTTCGCAATCTTTCGCGGGAAGAAATCGCTGATCCGGACAAGCTTGAGGCCTATGAGTCCATGGGCCTTGGCGGGCAGACGGACTGGGGTGACTTGCTTGGATCGAAACGGGTTCTGATTGTTTCTACAGCGGGTGCCGGCAAGACACACGAATGCCGGGAACAGGCCAAACGACTGTTTGCGGAAGGAAAGGCCGCTTTCTTCCTGACCCTTGAGGGCATTTCCACTAACGACATTCGCTTCCTGCTCGAGCCGGCGCAATTGGCCCGGTACCGCCACTGGCTCACGGATGGGCTTACTGAAGCTCACTTCTTTCTGGATTCCGCCGACGAACTACTTCTGTCGCATGGCGATTTCCGGCTCGCGCTACGCAAGCTCGCCGCCGCCCTTGATGGGCAGTTGCACCGCGCCAGCATCGTCGTCACCAGCAGACCTATCGCGCTCGACCTCGATGCCTTCGCCAACGAGTTGCCTGTCACCCCTCCGCCTCCAGAAGTCGAAGTCGTCGACTCTCCCGATGAACCGTTCCGGCGCCTGATCAGCGGGGAAGAGCGCAAGGAACATCACGCAAGCAACAAAAAACCTCGGGATCTTGACCCTGAGACCGGGGTTCGCATTGTAGCTTTGACATCGCTGAGCCAACCCCAGATTGAGAGGCTGGCAGGTTCGCGCGGCGTCAGGGACGTGCCTGCCCTCATTGCCGAAATCGATCGCAAGCGGGCCTGGGAATTTGCACGGCGGCCGCAGGAACTGATCGAGATTTGCTCCTATTGGAACGAGCACGGACAGTTGGGCACCCGGTCCCAGCAGGTTGCGGAGGACATCCGCAGGAAGCTGCAGGAGACGGGTGAGCGCAAGCGATACGTCACCCTGTCCGATGCGAAGGCGCTGGAAGGGGCCGAACGCCTCGCGCTTGCCCAGATCCTGACACGCAAGCGCACGATCCGCTTCTCGGACCTATCGCTAGATGCTGCCGAGCAGGAGTCGGCCACCGATCCTTCGATCATTCTGGGTGACTGGTCGGAGAACGAGCGAACCGAACTGCTCCAACGCCCGTTGTTCGGGTTTGCGAGCTATGGGCGCGTCCGCTTCCATCATCGGTCCGCAGCCGAGTATCTCGCGGCGCAGCGCCTGAACCGGTTCTGTCAAAACGGGCACATGGCCAAATCCGCGCTGTTCAGCCTGCTATTTGGCGAATGTTACGGCCAACAGCTCGTTTTTCCGTCAATGCGCGCCGTTGCTGCCTGGCTAGCCATCGGGAACGACGCTGTACGCGACGAACTGCTTCGCCGCGAACCCGAAGCGCTGATGGACGACGGCGACCCCGAGAGTTTCCCGCTCAGCGCGCGGCGCCGGATATTGGCCGAATATGTCCGCCGCTATGGCAAGGATGAGTGGCGCGGCGTGCGCATTCCCTATCCGCAGGTCCTGCGCTTCGCCTCGCCCGAACTGTCGCCGACCGTTCGCGAACTCTGGGGCGAAGGCAGCACCAGCCCGGAAGTGCGCGAGTTGCTGATCGATCTGGTGCAAGCGGGTCGGATGCAGGATTGCCTCGACATCGCATCAGAGGTGGCCAACGATCCCGATGCCACCCAGACCGATCGTGTCACCGCACTCACAGCGCTTGCCGAAATGACCGACGCCGGTGGCCTAGACGCACTGGTAACCTCGATTCTGACCGATAAGCACTGGCCATCACGCGTCCAGGAAGGCGTACTCGGTGCGTTGTTCCCCAAGCACATGACAATCGATCAGTTCGTCGAGATGATCGGGCAGATCGAGGTAACCAAACACACCGTCGGCGGGATCGAGTGGACCCTGCCGCGTTTGATCCCGGCCATGTGTCTCGACAATACCCGGTCAAGGGAGTTCCGCGTCGCGCTCGCGCGGTTGATGGAAGCCAATATCGAACACAGTGACAATTGGCCGCATTTTGCGAGCCGCTACAGCCACCTCTCCTCGGCGCTTGCCACCTTGTGCCTTGCGGAACTGACAAGCGATGTGGTCCCGTCGCGAAACCTGATCGCTGCGGCGGTCATTGCAACGCGCCTGCGCGGCCCTGAATATGGCGACGAAAAACCGGGGGCGGACCTCATCAACCGGTTCCACCGGGCGCCGCGGTCCTGGCGCAAGGATACCTATGTGGCTGAAGGCGCGTTCTGCGCGGCGCACATTCCATCACGCAACGGCAACGAGTTTGGTGCGAACCTGACGCATGGCACGCTGATCGGCCAACTCGACAATGACGACTTCGGCTGGCTGGTTGCCATCTGCCGGGACGCAAGCGTCGAACCAAAAACCCGCGCGGCCGCGTTCTGGGATGCAATGTGGTTGATGAGGCCAGGCGGCGCAATCGATGATAAGCGGGTCAGCGAACTGCGCGAGATAGCGGCAGGCGTGCCCTCGTGGGCCGAGAAGCTCGAAGAACGGCTTGCTCCGCCAAAACGCGACAGGACGTACGAAGCGCAGGAAACCAAATGGAAGAAGGAGGCTGAAAAGCGGAATGCCAGGGAACAGGCCGCCATCGAGACCTGGGTCACCTGGCGTAGTGACGTGGTTAGCGACCCTGACGCCTATTTTGCCAAGACCAAAAACAGGCAAGTGGTCTGGGATTTTGCCCAGGTGCTGGAGCGGGATCCGCAAGACCGCGGCTGGCGCGCGCACTGGCACCGTTCGACAATCACGGCGCATTTCAGCGAGGCGATCGCCGACAGGGTCCGTGCGGCGTTTTGCCGCTACTGGCGCACGGTCAAAGTCCCACTTCGCAGCGAACGTGCTGAAGACGAGCGCAATACCGTTTGGAGCCGCTGGGTCCATGCATTGGCTGGCGTCTACGCCGAAGCTGAAGATCCGGACTGGGCGAAGGGCCTGACCGCCAAGGACGCAGAATATGCGGCCAGGCTGGCACCCGAGGAGATGGACGGCGTGCCGCCATGGCTTACCCCGCTCGTCGAGCATCACCCGGATGTTGTTGACCGGACGTTGGGCAAGGAACTCTCGGCACAGCTTAGCGACGCGGTCAGCTTTGCTTTCCCTGGGCTGCTCGCCGATTTTTCGCGCGCGGATCACAGCGTTCTGGAATTCTTCGCCCCCCGCGTAAGCGCATGGCTGTCCACCACGCCCGCCACCTTCGATGGCGAGCACGAGCAGGCGCGGGTCTACGATCATCTCGAACGGGCGATCGACTATCTCCTGCGCAGCTCGGGTGACAGATCGCTATTGCATGCCCTAGCCCGCGAGCGCCTGGAGACCGACCCCGAAAGCCCCTTCGTTCTGCTATGGCTCATGTTGTTGTTCGGTACCGCGCCAGAGGAGGCAATCGCCACCCTTGAGCGGCTTGTTGAGACGCTCGCGCCCCAAGCGCGCTACCAGCTCAGCGTTAATTTGTTCGCTGCGTTCAGTGACCGGCGCAGCGCGCGCTTCTGCCCGGATCTGTCCGATCCACGCTTCACACCGGCGCTGCTGCTGAGGCTTGTTCGGTTGGCCTATGCCGAGATTCGTCTGGCTGACGATATCGACCGGGTCGACACCGGCACGTACAGCCCCACTGCCCGCGACGAGGCCCAACATGGTCGTAGCGCCGTTCTGGGAGCACTTCTGGCGCGTACCGGCCCCGAGGCCTGGGCAGTCAAGCAGGCCATGCGCGCCGATCCTTTGTTCGCGCACTTCAAGGATCGGCTTGATCAACTCGCGCGTGAGAAGGCCGCTAGCGAAGCTGAAGGCCCAGCGCATGCAGACGCCGATATTGCCCAGGTCGAAACCCATGGTGAAGCGCCGCCTGCCGATCGCAACGGCATGTTCCGCCTGATGATGGATCGCCTGTCCGATCTCCAGCACGACATCGCCGCGCACGAATTCTCCGAGCGCCCCATCCTGCTCGGAATAGGCCTCGAAAAGCATATGCAGGTGTGGTTCGCGAAACGACTGCAGGACCGTCAAAACGGAGCCTACCGGGTCGATCGCGAGGCATTGGTAGTCAACGACAAGGAGACGGATATCCGCTTCCTGTCTGTCCGCTCAAACGCTCAGGCCGTGATAGAAATGAAGCTTGCGAACAACGGCTATACGATCCCTGATCTGGAGAAGGCACTCGCGGAGCAACTGGTCGGCCAATACATGCAGCACGACAACTGCCGGGCTGGATGTCTTCTGGTGACGATGAACAAGACACGACACTGGAAATGTCCTGACACTGGCGCGACGCTGGATTTTAGAGCCGTTCTGGCGCGCCTGGGGGCGCAGGCTGCCGAACTCGAGATTCGTACGAACTATGAGGTCCGGCTGGCGGTGGTAGGGATTGATCTGGCCAAGGCGGGCTGATCCGGATTTGCAGCAGACAGTCAGATCGCTGCTGTTGCGCCTCGATCGATCCGATGTACGCTTTCGGGAAATCCTCGAGAGGATATGAATGACCGGGATGGGGCGCTTTGGCGACCGGCAACTCACGCTGGTAGCGGCCTAGCGGCTTTGGGCCGGAAGCGGACTGTCGCCTTTCGTTTCGCATATAACGGATTTGGACATTCCGAACTCCCTCTGAGATCAGCAAAGCCAATTCAGCAGTGTCAAAGTCGATAGCTGTCGGCAGCGTAATGCTAGAAGCCGGTTTGCGCTCAGCCACCGCTTCGCATGCCAATGCTGCCGAGCGCCCTATTCTCTGGTAGGATACTGCCGAGAACCGTTGGGGTGTTACAGTTCTTATACACCCAATAAGCCTGCGTATTGAATCGAGCTCTGCCCAACCCCGATTCCCTCGTTACTAATTGTTTGACCTGAACTCGCCATCGCACAGCGCATTTGCGGCTTTCCCTGATGCGGATTGCCTGCCGATTGAAGATGCCCGCCACCATACATCATTGACTCCGACCGATTCTGCCATTTTGTTGCTCCGCGAAGGGGGAAGCGATGCGTTTCATGAGTTCAGGTCGATGCGCTTTTCTGGTTTCGGCAGCGGTAGCGTTGGCGGGGTGTTCTTCTAATGCCGACAGCGAGGCTGGCGACGCGGCACCAGAAGCAGCACTGGCAGTTGAAGATGCGGAAAATGCGCAGACTGACACCAGTCGGTCCAAGAATGATCTTTACGTTTCTGGTCCGGAACGGTCGGGGCAACTCGAGCTCAACGCGACAAATCTAGCCTACCTGTATCATCGGATGTCGGGCGAACCCGCTTCCCTTGCTCGAATGATGACCAAGCCGCTCGGGATGAGGTTCGACAACGAATTCGCTCGACGTCGCTTTCTTGAAGAAAACTTCGACGAGTTTACTGATTTGGTGGACGAAGCCGTTGCAGCCAAAACCTACTTGGTCGAGCTTAATGGCAGGCTCGAAGACTATGACTTTGATCGCGTAGGATTCCCGATTCACGGTCTGTTCGACAGGACAATGGTTAGCTTCAGTGCAAGCGAAAGCGGGTCGGAAGGACTTGATTTCGCATTGGCGCTCGAGGGGACCGGGGAGATGAGCTTTCTCCCGATGTCGCCCGAAGAAGCTGAAATTTTATCAAACTCGCGAAACAGTCGGTCTGTAGATCTCGAAGTGGCGTTCACCCCTATTGAGGCCGGATGGGAGCAAGTCCGCAGCGATCAACAGCGCGTTGTAAGGGCTAAGGCCTATCGTGTGCGAGTTCTTTCGCGAGATGGCAGTGAGATCGGGAAGATTACTTCGGATGCACAACCTTCCAACGCTCCGCTTCGTCTATATGCTGACAATCCCTTCGCGAAGGCGAAGCTGACAAACCCTTGGTCAGCGGACAATGCCCCCGAAGCCGTTCTGGACCGGTATGCCTGGATTATCGACGACCGGTGGCAAATGTCGAACTATAGCGATGGCGACAAGTTCGACGAGGCCATGAGTTTGAATGCGAGCTCTGCAGGCGGCTGCGTTGACCAATTTGGATATAGCGAGTGTCAGCGAATATCCGAGCGGCGAAGCGACTTCATCGCACGCTGCACGCAGAGCGTTCCAGAACAACGCAAGCGGGACTGCTATTCAATCCGTCATCTGCCATACACCCGACAAGAAGCTGACGCGCTCTGATCGGCTGAGAGACAAGCTGCTGCGACGGCGGCATTACTCTCCGGCCAACTCGTTGCGGGGCTGGGTTAGAACCAGCTATCCTTCTTTTTCTCATCCTTCTTACCACCCCAGGAGTGTCGCATTCCGAACATCTCGACGGAAACCTGACCGTCCGACCGCACATCGACCCCGTCCGTTACCCGGGTCGTCGTCTTGCCGTCGCTGTGCAGGGTTACACCGTCCACGATGCGCGTGTTCACCCTGCCTTTTGTATCGACCGATACGCCATCGACGAGCTCGCTCGTGATCGCTCCATCAGAAGAAACATTCAAGCCAGCGACACCGTAGGAAAGACCCTCTGATTGATATGCTGCCGGAGCTGACCTTTCTGGTCGTTTCCCAGTGCCGGACGTGGACACAGCGCTAGCGTTTTCTGCGACACGCTGGCGGCGACTGTGCGCTACAATCTGGTCTCTGGGAACACCTTCCGCGTAGAAATCCAGATACCCTATTACGACATCGGGGTCCTCTTCACGCTCGGGCGATCCGGTCAGCCTTATGGCTAGGTCGCGTTCTTTTCTTCCGAGAGCTTCTTTTTGTTTCGCTGCAATAAGCGGGTGGCGCGCAAAGCCGAGTGCAGCGAAAATCAGTCCAAAGAAAGGTGCGTCCTGAACCCACCAACCACTGGCAAAAAAGCTAATCGGGATCGTTCCCAACATCAGCACTAGGATCGCGATCGAAAGCATGACGCCTGTTCGGCGTTCCGTTGCCATCGCCGCATATAACGTAGCAAAATATGCCGACATGACGACGAGTGCGAGCATCGTTCCATCGGTAAACTGTTCGCCTAACGTCCAGCCATTTGGTGCCCAGATACCCATGATTGAGGCCAGCGCCATTGCCCCGCCGTAAAGAATAGCGTGGCCTTTTTGCGAAAGCCGGGGCAACGGCCAGTCTTTCCCTGCGGCCTCTATTTCAGCCTTGTTCGCTTGGATACTCCTCTCGATCGCGCCAACCTCTCCTGCCGCTATCATAGAGGCGGTGCCTAATGCGAGATCAATACCCAGGCCGGGTTCCGGATGCCTTTTCAGCAGCGCGGCAAACCAACTTCGAGACAGCAACTCGCGCGTGCTTTCTGCTTCTCGGTCGAACCGGCATCGAGCGGCGAACTCCGGATCGAAGAGCGCATCGAAAATTTGCACCTTGGTGCTGCTAGCGATTTTGCGGGCGGCCGACGCGTCGCGCTGACCATTCATAAAATGAGCGATGTAAAAGGCTTCGGAGTGCGGGTCTGCCAGACATAGCTCGAGAGCGCCACCGCGGTCGTTCCAGATTTCTTCGTATGACAGCATATCGGCGTGGGTGACGCAGTAGTCCAGGAATTCCCGCTGCCAGTGTTCATCGAACCGAAGCAATCGTTCATCGCCCGACGCTTTGGCGGCTAGTGGGAGGATCCCAAGATGGTGGATGTCGCAGACGAATTGGCGTTTGGGTAAGCCTTCTGGCAATTGATCGAGCGCAATCTGTTCAAGCTGTTCCCAGTTGATCGCGACGCCCATAAAAGGCGGCGCTCCATCCTTCCAATGAGCTGCCAGAAACGTGTAGAGCTTTTGCTGTGGGTCGAGATCTTGGCCAAGAAGGCGATCGTGATCGATCTTCGCGTCGATGTCGCCAAGTGTGTGCTCGATCCATTTCCCAATGTAGCCACCGAGCAAATGCTCTTGGGCCTTCGCAGGTTTCGGAGCCATTGCTGTGACGAGCTCAACAAGTGTCGAACACTGTTCACCATCAAAGACGTAAGGACGACTTGGCTCTTCGGCTTCTCTCATGTTCCCCCCAAGGCAATCTCCCGAAGACGGGCTTTCGATTCCTAAAGAAGGTTATCAAATAGCAATTTTCATTCCAACGCAAATCAGCCAGCGAAGCCTCCACGAAGCGTCGGCTTTTGGGACGTCGTCTCGGCCGTCAACTTCTGCGGACTGTCTGTTTCTGGATCACAAAAGGCGCAAAGCGGTCATGGCCGTGGCTTGGGTAATTTGACCATGTAGTCAGTAGGAAGCGATCATCTCGGTCAAAGCTTCTACTGCACGCCAATGTCCCTCGACCGGAGCGCCTTCAGGATAAACCTCTAGCGCTGTCGACGGCTTGATCCCGGTCTCCTCATAAACGCTGCCGTCGGGCGCGGCGAAGACCTCGTTCGAAAGCTCAAGCAACCAGCCGTTGGGCAGTCGCTTGGCCAACGGAGTGGAGAACGCACCGCGGGTTGTGGCCCCGGCATGCACCACCCGCGGGTTCTGTCGCAGAGCCAGTGTGGCAAGCTCTCCCCCGCTCACCGTGACATCACTGGTGAGCAAATGGACTGGGCCGGTAAAGCGCGGCCCCGGCGCAGGCTCTATTACGTGCGGAAAGGGAGGGAGGGCGGACCCACGGGTCACGGTTGTGAAGCCAATATAGGCTTCGTCCGTGAAACGCGCTGGGATCGCCTTTGCGATCTTGTCCCAGCCACCGCGGTTGTTCGACAGGTCAACGATTACCCCTTCTACACCAGCTTCGGCAAAGGCAGCGAAGGCTTCATCCATGATGCGATCAAACTCGGTCATTTCCGCTGTTGCCCAGGCTTCGCTGCCGAAGTCCTCTCGAGCCGTGAACCCGCCCATCTGAAAAACCTGCAGGTAGCCAACCCGCCCGTCAATCACGCCCCACACTATTCGGTCGTTGCCGGTGTGGTGGGCGGTTTCACCGAGCTTCTTCATCGTGGTGTCGATCAGGCCGACCAGCCATGCAGTCTCGCCGCCTTCTGCTGCGCGCATCCGGGGCAAGGTTGTGCCTTGGCCGTCTTGCACCCGGCGACGTTCACCACCGACTTCGCCGATTAGCTTGGTGTGGCTGTCCGACAGTCCATCCATGTATCCGGCCAGCGCATCCCACAGTTGGGCGTCGCTCATGTCGGGCCGGATTGCCGAATTCACTCGTTCGGCGCGCTTCGAATGGTTCGGCGGTCGACGGTCGAAGAAGGCGTAATGGCGGTCGAACGCGTCGAGGAAGGCATCTGCCACCGCTCGCGGAGTAGTTGCCGGGGTTTCAGTGCATTCCTCGGGAAGCGCTTCGAGTCTGTCGAACACCACATTGGTATCGCCTCGCAACAGTTGGAAGATCGCGCTCCTGCTCTCCGGCAGGGCACGGAAATAGCGGTAGGAAACCGAGTCCATTGCGCTCAGAGCCTCGCCCGAGGATGCCGGACGATAACAGGCCGCTCCGGTTTCAAACTGAGTGACGCCTGCTTCGTCAATGCGAAGCAATCGTCCATAACCACGGCTTTTCCAAAAACCGCGAATTGCCGGATCTGTGGTTCCGTCTGCTGTAATGATCGCCTGGAAAGGGCCCGCAATGCGCCACGGCGGCGGGGCCTCGTCAGGTGTGGAGGCCGTTGCGCATGCAGCAAGCGGGGCCAAAAGGAGAGGGGCGACAAACTTGGACAGGCGGAGCATCCATACCATGCTGCCGCTTGCCCGGCGCCCGGACAAGACCGGCAATGCGAAATGTCCACGACGTTCGATCAACGTTCATGATGGCAGGTAGAGGTCAACTTTTGGGCCGTTAGTGGACAGTCCGCTTTTGGCGCGGGACACATGAAAGCCGCCAGCATTTCTGAGCACAGTCGATCCTGCGTGACAATCGCACGATGCAACATTAGCGGATCGCGAGTGAGTGTTTCCTGTTCTGAAGCGGCCTTGGCAGCCGTGCGCCCCGCCATGCCCGACCCTCGTCAGTTAATGCGCGACCTTCAGGTGTTCCGCGATCCCCAGCCGGGGCGTAGCCTGTGGGAGCTTGGTATTACGCTGATCCCCTTTCTTGGGCTGTTCGCAACGATCATCGTAGCAGCGGACGCGGGTTACCTGTTCGCCCTAGCGCTTACTCCGCTCGCTGGACTGTTCCTACTGAGGCTATTCATAATCCAGCACGATTGCGGCCATGGATCCTTCCTGCGGAATCGCGCGAGCAACGACTGGTTCGGGCGGTTGCTGGGCGTCTTCACGCTCACGCCCTATGATTGCTGGAGCCTCAGCCACGCGCGTCATCACGCCATGACTGGCAACCTCGACAAGCGCGGCTTTGGCGATATCGATACGCTGACGGTGCGCGAGTATTGCGAAAGATCGAGGACCCAGCGGCTCGGCTATCGCCTTTACCGCCACCCTTTGACGTTACTTGGTTTTGGCCCCGCCTATCTCTTTCTCCTGCGCCACCGCCTGCCCGTGGGATTGATGAAGGAGGGCTGGAAGTTCTGGATCAGCGCCCTGGGAACGAACCTTGCCACTCTCGCAATCCTCGCTCTGCCAGTATGGTTGGTCGGCTTCGGAGTGACGCTGGCGGTGTTCCTGCCGACCCTGCTCTTCGCAGCAAGCATGGGAGTGTGGCTGTTCTACATCCAGCACCAGTTCCCCCAAGCATACTGGGAAAGCAAATCCGACTGGTCCTTCGCCGAAGCCGCCCTGATGGGCAGCACACATTTAGACTTGCCGCCGGTTCTACGCTGGTTCACCGGTAATATCGGCATCCACCACGTGCACCACCTTTCAAGCACGATACCGTTCCACCGCCTGCCCGAAGTCCTGAAAGCACATCCGGCTCTACGCGACCTCAACCGTTACACGGCATGGGAGTCGCTCAGCGCGTTCCGCCTGGCTCTGTGGGATGAGGAACAGCAGCGTATGGTGACGTTTGCTGAAGCCAAGAAGATGACGGGCTAAACTTTCGCTTTTATACAGCTAGATCCGGCCCTGCACGCCGCCGAACAGTGCCTCGGTAGGATTGATCCCAACCCACCAACGCCTCGCCGAAAATGGCCGGAACTGTTTGAGCGGGAATTCGCTGCGTCATCATGTCGCGGAGAAAATCTATGTCTCAAAATTCGAAAATCGGCGCCGGATTGGGCGGCGTCGTTCTTACTGCCGGAGCGATCGCATTCGGAGCGTTCCTGTCCAACAGGCACCAAAATCGCGGATATGACGATGCCGCCAACCATACCAAACGCCAGCCTAAAGGCGACAACGCGCAGGTCGGCCGATCGGTAACCATCCGCAAGCCGCGAGCCGAAATGTTCGCGTTCTGGTCGGACTTCTCCAACCTGCCGCAATTCATGGAGAATGTGGAAGCGATCGAAGCCGGCGCAGACGGGGTTTCAACCTGGCGGATCAAGGCCCCCGCGGGCCAGACGGTCGCGGTGAAAACCGAAATCGCCAGCAAGAAGCAGGACGAGGTGATCGCCTGGCGCTCGGTCGAGGATTCCGAGATCGAAACCAGCGGCGAGGTTCGCTTTGAGGATGCACCGGGCGAGCGCGGAACCAGGGTCAGCCTGGTGATGGCCTACGACCCGCCCGCAGGTGCGCTCGGCCGAGCGGTGGCGAAGCTGTTCCTGCGTGAGCCGCAGGTCCAGGTCCGGCATGATCTGAAGCGTTTTAAGATGCTCATGGAAACCGGGGAAATAGCGACATCGGCGCGAACGCGGGACGAAACCCGTGCGGCGAAGCAGGAGAACGGATGATGCGAGCACTTACCTGGCATGGAACCAACGACGTTCGCGTGGACACGGTCAGCGATCCGGAAATCATCAATCCGCGCGATGCGATCATCAAGATCACCAGCACGGCCATCTGCGGGTCCGATCTTCACCTGTATGATGGCGTCATTCCCGGCGTGGCGCCGGGCGATGTGCTGGGCCATGAATTCATGGGCGAAGTCGTCGAGACGGGGTCTGCGAGCGATCTGAAGAAAGGGCAGCGCGTCGTCGTGCCGTTCACGATCAGCTGCGGGGGCTGTTTCCATTGCAAGCAGCAGCAGTATTCCGCCTGCGACAATTCGAACCCGGCTGAAAAGCAGGATATGTCGGCGACGCTCTACGGCCAGCCGATGGCCGCCCTGTTCGGCTATTCGCACCTGACCGGCGGCTATTCCGGCGGACAGGCCGAATACGCCCGCGTGCCCTTTTCCGATGTCGGCCCGATCGTCGTTCCCGATCATCTGGAAGACGACAAGGTGCTGTTCCTTTCGGACATCCTCCCGACCGGCTGGATGGCGGCGGAAAATGCCGACATCCAGCCCGACGATACGGTTGCGGTGTGGGGCTGCGGCCCGGTCGGATTGTTCGCGATCCAGTCGGCCATCGTGATGGGCGCATCCAAGGTGATCGCGATCGACCACTATCCGAACCGCCTCGCGCTGGCGAAGCAGCTGGGCGCGGAGATCATCGACTTCCGCGAGACCGATGTACGCGAGGCCCTGATGGAAATGTCCGGCGGGATCGGCGTGGATGCGGTAATCGACGCGGTCGGCATGGAAGCGCACGGCTTCGCCATCGACAACATGTTCGACGTCGTGAAGCAGAAGGTCGGCATGGGCGCCGACCGCGCGAGCGCGCTGAAGCAGGCGATTCTCGCGGTCCGGTTCGGCGGCAAGGTCTCGATCCCGGGCGTCTATGGCGGGATGACCGACAAGTGGCCGCTCGGGGCGATGATGGAGAAGGGCCTGCAGGTCCGCGGCGGCCAGACCCATGTCCAGAAATATACCAAGAAGCTGCTCGAGAAGATCGAGGATGGCACGCTCGATACCACGTTCCTGATCAGCCACCGGCTGCCGCTCGAACAGGCGGCCGAGGGCTACAAGAATTTCAAGGAGCAGCAGAATGAATGGACCAAGGTCATTCTGAAGCCCGGGATGGAGAACTGATCATGGCCGGCAAAATCGACAAGCTGTCCGGACTATGCGTGATCACCGGTGCTTCGAGCGGCATCGGGCTTGAGCTCACGAAACTGGCGGCCCGCGATGGCTGCGACCTGATCCTCGCCGCCGACCGCGATCTTGGCGCGGCCGAAGCCGCCGCGCGGCAATGCGGTGCCGCAGGTGTCGAGACGGTCGAAGCCGATCTCGCCACCCGCGATGGCCTCCAGGCCCTCGTGACGGCGCTCGGCGACCGTACGCCCGATGTCCTGCTCGCCAATGCCGGCCATGGGCTGGGCGAAGCGTTCCTCGATCAGGAGTGGAAGGACATCGCCCATGTCATCCACACCAATGTCACCGGCACGACCTGGCTGCTGCACCATGTCGGGCAGAAGATGCGCGCGAAGAATGCTGGCCGCATCCTCGTGACCGGTTCGATCGCGGGGCACATCCCGGGCGCTTTCCAACTCGTTTACAACAGCACCAAGAGCTACATCGATTACTTCTGCTTCGGGCTGCGCAACGAGCTCAAGGATACCGATGTAGTCATCTCGTGCCTGATGCCGGGGCCGACGGATACCCAGTTCTTCGACCGCGCCGGGCTCGAGAACACCGATGTCGGCAAATCGGACAGCAAGGATGATCCCACCATGGTCGCCGAGGCGGGCTACAAGGCCCTTCTCGAAGGCGACGCGCACACCGTCAGCGGTTTCATGAACAAGATCCAGGATATGTTCGCCGGCGTGATCCCCGACACGGTGCTTGCCCAGATGCATCGCCGGATGGCCGAACCCGGCGATCGCTAGGGCCGCACGCCTTCGCCAATCTGCAACAACCGAGGAGAACACCTATGCCTCTCACCGCCATCGCCCTGAACTGCTCGCTCAAGAAATCTTCGGGCGAAGCAAGCTCGACAGACGCCATGATCGCCGTGCTGAAAGAGCATTTGGCCGAGCAGGATGTCGAACTGGCCGAAACCATCCGCATCGCCGATTACAATGTCCCGCCGGGCGTGACGTCGGAGGAGGGCGAGGATGACGACTGGCCGGGTATTCGAGAGAAAATCCTGAGCCACGACATCCTCGTTTTCGGCGGGCCGATTTGGATGGGCCAGATCGGGTCGGTCGCCAAACGCGTGCTCGAACGTATGGACGCCTTTACCAGCGAAACCGATGACCAGGGCCGGATGCCGAGCTTCGGCAAGGTGGCGATTGCCGCGATCGTCGGCAATGAAGATGGCGCGCACTGGAGCTCGGCGCAGCTGTTCCAGTCGCTCAACGACACCGGCTGGACGATCCCGGCGGGCGCGGCCTGCTATTGGGTCGGCGAGGCGATGGGCAGCACCGACTTCAAGGAGTTCGCCGAAACCCCCGATGCGGTGACCGAGACCGCGCAGATGTGCGCGATCAATGCCGCGCATCTCGCCAAACTGCTTGCAGGCGACACCTACCCCGGGACGAAGGCCTGACGGCCCGGAACGCTCACACTCGGTAATCTCTTGGGAGACCATCATGTGACAAGGAACCACCAGCCGGATCGAGCCGCCCCTGCCTGAGCAGCAACAGCGTGTTCCGGGCGCGACCGAGGCAATGCACCCCAGGCCCGATCACGGCGAAGACAGCTACGAGGGCTCCGGCCGTCTCGAAGGAAAAAGGGTCGTCATCACCGGCGGTGACAGCGGGATCGGTCGCGCGGTCGCAATCGCCTTCGCGCGCGAAGGCGCGGATGTGCTGATAGCCTATCTGTGCGAGGATCACGACGCGCAG
>Ga0209757_10000187_pt1 | contig 15885 bp, 14 predicted proteins | sample ETNvirome_6_1000_FD_185472 | JGI IMG/M metagenome (GOLD analysis project Ga0209757, IMG submission 185472) | Marine viral communities from the Pacific Ocean - ETNP_6_1000 (SPAdes) (version 2) | ecosystem: Environmental > Aquatic > Marine > Oceanic | place: Pacific Ocean | collected 2013-06-19 | reverse complement strand
TAGCGAGGACTCATGTCACCGTCTTGGTCATAGAGCACTTCTTGGATGAAATCCAAAGGGCACCCATCCATCTTCAGGTACTTGTGCTCTACACATAGTAGCCTTCTAAGGGCCAAAAAACCATTTGGGCTCAATTTGTTCTCGTCTCCAAGGATTGGGGAATTGGGATATGTCTCCTCGTACCATTTGTCCCAAATGCGAAAACCCCTCTCGAACAATATTGTCCTAGCCATAGGGTGTGACTGACCGAATAAGTCATCTGACAAGGGGCCTAGGTTCTCCTCCACCATCTGTAGTATCTTTCTCTGTTCTGTTTCGTCCTTACCCTTGAAATTCGCACCACTAACTGAAGAGTCAATGATATCCCTTTCAATATCGTCGATATCCTTGTCAGAATGTCGAACATGCTGTGGGGAATTTGGGAGGAACTCCCTGCGCCAAGCATCGTATGTGACCGGATTCACATTAGGACTATGGACACGGGAGTTCTCTATGAACAGGCGGGCTGCAGACATCTCATCCAAGTTCCCCCTCTCAGAAACTCCTGGAGGCCGGCTCGAGACAAGTTCTCGCATAGCATCGGTGACTTCATCATCCTTCAAGTTCCCCCCAATCAAGATGTAATTTGCAGGGTCCATTGCCTCGATGAAATTATTCAAATTGAGCCCAGATGGTTTTTTGGCATTAGTAGGTACCTCGGGTTCCCAAGTAGTTTCCTGACTCTCCCCCTCTCTCCATGTACTCTTACCTTTTGCTTTGTACCCCCACCTATCAGTCTCACGCTTCTTCTCAGGTGTGAGGACATCTATGCTCATCTTAGGCTTCTTCTCATCATCATCAGGAGGAGGCACCCCTCCTTGTCTGCGACGACGAGGGGTTGGAGGGTCACCACCTGCAGGGTCTGTATATTGTACTGGCCCCGAAGGCTTGCTTATCTCGGCCTTGTTCTCTTTGAGTAAATCCTCCATCTTCTGGAGGACACCGTCCCATACAACTTCATGGCCGTGATTGGCTAGATTGTGTGCTGCAAAGTAAAGTTCTGCTGCGTCTTCTTCATCTTCGGAATGTTGGAAACGGGCTTTGGCACTCAGAAAATACTCTTCAGCACCCTCTTGCACACCATCACCACCGCCTCAATCACATTCCTGGGGGACCTGGAGGTGGAGCACCGCCACCTAGACCGCCACCTAGACCGGGGGGTGCATCATCACCACCGCCACCTAAGCCTTCCAATTCATCACCGCCACCCAGTTTGTCAACTAGGCCAGTCGCCAATTCCTTGATTTTCTTGGCCATAGCAGCAGGGTCATCAGGCATATCATCACCTTCTCCACCTAGACCCGGAGGAAGTCCAGCATCATCACCTTCTTCTCCACCTAGACCTGGAGGAGGAGGGGCATCTGGGCCACCTGGGCCACCTGGAGCACCGCCACCGCCAGCGCCAGCGCCACCTAGTAGAGAGGCAATATCCAATTTCCCTGGGGGAGCCTTCTTCATAGCCTTCCCAGCCTTACAGCCGTTGCAGTCCCCATCACCACAAGGGCAACGCTTCTTCAGAATTATCTCAATATTCTTCCTCACATCGGTGGGAGGCTTGCCCACACTGGAATGTGTGTAAGAGGAGGGGGGATGGGCGTCTCCGCCGGATGGATTCTCGTGAGCGTCCAAAGTCGAACCTGTTTGATGAGGGTTGGCATTTAGCATAGGAGACACCTTCTCAGGTCCAATAGCACCCTTGTTAGTGACATCCTCCAGTTCGCTTGGTAACTCTTGGTTAGTGTGATAATGGTTCATCGGGGCTTCCTCAACCCCAGTGATATTGCGAATCTGAGAATTGTCCATCGCTATCTTCTCAAGCATACTGCCCGCTTTCTCTATCATTTCGTCTACATCTGGGGCGTGTTGTCCTGCTTCTACCTGCATTGGCTTCATTGTTGGTCCACCGGCCTTCCTTCTGCTACTGCGGCTGTTTCAGCCATAGCGTGAATATCATTCCATTCCATACTGTGCCACTGCTCGTTGTTAGTAGGTGGCTCTACTAGAATCCCATCAACCATGATAGCCGCCTTCTCAATAACGGAGTTTCTATCTCCACGGAGAGGGTCACCCCATACATCCTCAGTAGCGGGAGTAGATGTTTTGACATACCCGGCCTTCTGTAGAAGCAGAGCGGGGTTAGAAATCATCTTCTTGAGTTCTAGATTCTGCTCTCTAAGGACACCGATGTCACCATCCATACGCTCCATCTTACTGATGAGAGCATCCACTAGAGTAGTGACATCATCAGGCATCAATCTACCTTCTGTCCAAATCCGTATTGGGCTCTCCAATTACTCTGAATCCCATCAGGCCCAATATATCCTAGAGGGCGGTCTCCCTTGATGAGAGCACCTTGGTCCTTGAACTCCATAACTGGTGCACCACCAGCATAGATGTCATTAACACCAACAGAGGCCGAACTTACCTCTTCAGCCTTGCTAATTTCAGTGACATCCTCTGCAAGGAAATCACTTGTCTGACTAATTGACCTAAGCAACTGCTGAGCAGATACCAAGTCGTTGTTATCCAAAGCCATCTTGAATTCCGCCATCGTCGTTTCTAACTTTCTGACCATAGGGTCTAACTTGATAATTGCCTCAGCCATGTTTCCCGCACACCCCCTCTACACTTCAATCTATCGCGGAAGACCGCTTTTCTTCTTCTTGCCCCCTTGAGGGCTTGCTGCAGATTCTTTCGCATCGTGCACAGCATCCAACGCTTCTTCTATGGGGGTCTTGTCACTGCCCCTTTGGCCAGTTGTGGTAGCACCTGTCGGGGTACCAGACGGTGCCTTCACACGAGTAACTCCAGCAAGACTCCTCCTTTGACCAGTCCCATCAGTATCAGAACCGACATTGACTCCCTTCTCCATCATCATGATTGGAGTAGAGGGTGGGTTTTGGTCTCTCAACCCACCTCCCCTTCTAGACCTTAGATTCTGCATAGCCATCTCTTCCAAGGCTCCCTGTCTACTACCAGTTTGGCCCATAGCCCCCCCACCAGCGGGTTGTACGGTACCTGCTCCTCTCCTAGCACCTTGTTGAACAGAGGCTTGATGAGGAGTTGGCATCATATTACCTGCAGACGGTGATACATGCGCTCCACCCATGGCGCCTGGATGGCCCATCGGACCCCCCATCATCGGCATTCCACCCATACCTGTCCCTGGAGGCATGCCCATCGGTGGAGGTGCTCCTCCTCCTCCCTCAGGTGGAGGCCCTCCTGGTTGCTGACCACCCCCCTGCTGTCCCTGCTGAGCCATCATGGCCTCTTGCTGCGGGTCTGGCTTCTTGTAGATGAATCTGATATCTCGACCAGCGTCCTCTGTGAGTTCCGGCTGGAATCCGAGTTGAGCCATCCTCTGAGCGATATTGACCTCTTGCTCATCCCTCCTCAAGCGAGTGACTTCATCCTCCTCCTCATTCGGATAGAGTGTCATCTCCCAATCTGTGACCCCCATCTCTCCAAAGAGCCTAGGGAAGACATCCCGAGAGTACAACTTCTGTCCGAACTCCACAGCACGATTAGTCACTAGAATCTGTAGACCCTCGTTATTGAGACCACCACCTTTACCGGAGTCCATCATGAAGATATTAGACACACCGTAGAATGCTGCTATACGCATGCGTAGTTCATCACGGACTGCCCCGTACTGCATCTCGTCGAGAGTATCCATGAATCTAACGAACTCTACTCGTCCTCTGCCAGTAGCAGACTCAACACCAATCTTGGGAATGTAATGAGGGTCTCTTTCCATCTTCTCCTCTGCACCCTTCCAAAAGGCGGCTGTGGACTGGATGTTATCTGTGGTGATGGACAGGATACCTCGGGGCATTCTCCGCTTCTGATAAGATAGATACATGAAATTGTCCATGGCTGTGAGAGTCATAGCCTGTCTCCACATTGTGGCTACAGGGCTCCTACCGTAGAGTTTGGAAGGATTGAACTTGGAAATATGGACCACTTCACCATCTATGTAATACTGGGTCTTCCCTGAACCGGCAGTATTGATGAAATGCACATCCTGCAAATCCAAATTACAGGTATCACATGTTTCAGCATCCTCACCGATTGATTGGCTGAAGGGGTAGGTCTTGTCCCTATGTACAGGGCAGACTAGATACCTGCCTCCCCTCACCCCTCTCTTATCAGCGACCAATCTCATGAAAGTGGGGTCACCACGCATCATCTCCTTAACTCGATAGAATTGAATCTCTCCAGACTCCGGGTCCAAGAAATACTCCTTGATGAGGACAATGAACCCATCATCCACGATATTCAAATCCCACTCGAACTCTCTCATCACATCAGTGAATGACTGGTCCATACCGTTCCTCTGATTGACGAACCAACGCGGGTATAGAATCTGGTCTGCGTCTGGGGACTTGAAATCAGTCCCTCCACACATCCTACACTCAGATACAGTATCATGTTTGTACTCCTCCTCGCATTGTGTGCATTGCTTGTGGAACTTCTTCTTCCAGTAATGCCCTCTCCTGAATATCTCCTGACAGAGGGTGTTGATTGTGGTTCTGAGAATGATGCTCTCCTGTACTGTAGCATATAGAGCAGGGATACTCACTCCCTGAACTAGGACCGGCTCCTGTATGCCCGCCTTCCAAAGAGGCATTATAGGCTCGGGGGTGGTCTTCCTACGCAAGCCACCAGTGAACCTATCAAGGAACCTGCCGACTACACCTTTCTCTTCTTCAGCCATCAGATATCACCTACCAAACCAGCCATATCGTCAACAAGCCTGATGACCTCGGGGTCACTCCTACCCCATGAGAGGACCTCCTGTTCATCAACATTCCACTCACCAAGCAGTTCATCGGCCTTGACATCCTTCCAATTCTCCCACTTGACCAACTTGAAGAGTTCGTCACGCCTCTTGATAATCATGTCACCATCACGACCTCTCAAAGCCAAGTGCTCCATTACATATTTCGCTTGCTGTTTCTTCAACCTAAGGTGGGGTTTAGTGCCCTCGAGGAGTTTGGTGATATCGGCCCTACTATAGAACTGAAGGCGGTGCTGACTCCTACGACTATTCTTGTGAATTTTCAAATCCAACTGAAGCACCCCACACCCTATCATCTTGTATAGATTCTCACAATGCACTTTACCCCTCTCTCCAGTGGCAATGATACCAGCCCTAGGTTCCCCCCGCTTCGAGATTGTGATATAGCCATCAGCATCTAGAAACCCGGCGGTATATGCCCAAGGGTCCTTCATTATGGCAGTCATGTCTCTAGACAGTAACTCCCATTTGTCTTGGTGTTTGGTGATATTGTACTCCGGACCATAGGTCTTGAGAAGGGCTCCCAGTTTCTGCACTGAAGGTAACCCCCTGCTTCTCCCGTCTCCGTCCATCATGTGACTCATGATGGTCCTAGAATCCATAGAACCATGATAATCCAGTAAATCCCGAGCCTTGTGTAGAGCCAGTAGTTCAGCCTTGTTCAAGGAATCCGCTTGGTGCAAAGTACTCTTCCACATTTGCTTAGCCTCTTTTCTCATCTGTATAGCATCCACCCACAAATTACGCTGAGTTTCATTCAAATCCCCTTCTATTTGAGACAATTTGCTGATTACTCTATTGGAATTGTCGAATTGGATACAGGCCTGTTTCAGAGAGACTTCTCGAACCTCACCGAATTTCCTCAATGATTTCAAGTCCTTGTCATTACAATTGAATCCTCTCAAAGCCTCCATATGCTCATTAGACCACGACACACCCTTCAAAATATGTTCAACCTCCTCCTTTTTCAAGGTACGAATGGCTACTATGGCTTGGTCTATTTCGGGACTGTACTGCTTATGGACTCTCCTCTTGAGGCGGAGGTCCTTGACCAAGTCAAGAGCGGTTTTCCCAAACTGGTCTTCAAACCAACCTTCTAAGACTTCACCGCTTACATAGGCCTCAAGACCACTCTGTAGTTCCCTATCCCTCTTCCTCTTCTTCTCTGCTTCGTCGGCTGCAGTAGTTCCAGGAGATAGTGTTCCCTCCATTGCAGGGGGCTCAACGAAAGTAGGGCCTGCAATATCACCAGCCTTGAACAACGGATGCTGCATCAGTTGCCTAATAACCCAAGCCTTGTCAGCATCAGGTTCATTGGTCTCAGCGTCATAATCATCGCCAATGAGCATGCTTCCCCAAGTCATGGTAATCAACGCTTGACTCTAACTAGTGAGCGTCGTGCGTCAGGTCTGTCTTCCCATTTGGTGGATTCTGCAACCCCTATTGTCCCAGGTCGTGGTTGTCTTGTCACCTTCAGAGGCTCTTCGTCAAGGAGATTCGTGATAGGATTTAGTGAATCATATCCCGTTGGTGGCTGGGGTTCTGGAGTAGTGGCCCTTCCCCCTGGCGGAGAAACTCCATGATATGGTGTCCTCTCACTAGTGTAATCATAGTGGCGTGTACCAGTCACCTTCTTTGGCATCATGACACCACCCCTATGTTCACCGCTAAGTTCGGACCCCTCTAGCAATCTGTCCCTCACCCAAGGGGGAGTATCATCTCCTGGATTGTAGAACTTCTGCCCTCGATGAGTTTGCCCTCTTCCATATTCACCCTCCTCCCGTTTCTTCCTCTTGGTTCGACCACCCCTAGGTACCGGCAGTGTCTCGAAAGCGTCTCCAGGTGTATGCTCAATCACCCCGGTACTAGGTCTCTTATTCTCATAACCAGTGTTAGCACCGTGCTCGCGCAATGTGTTCAAATCGTGCTCCTGCATTTGCTCAGCATGGGGACCAACCAACCCTCTCCCAACCATCCCTGGTCTGGGACCTGGAGACTTGGGGGGACTCGGCTCCGAGGCTATCCTACCTCGACTCTCTATTTCAGTCTCTATTTCATTTTTCAAAGCCACCAAAGTAGAGTGACTCAAAGGCCCTTGGTTTGTCGACCACCTATCTGTCGTCACTGCAGGCGTGGTTGGCTCGCCACTGGGGAATTGTTCTTCCATCATTTCATCAATGAAGTTAGCCAATTCTCTCAACTTCTTAGTCTTCTTCGACGCTACACGGTCCTTCAGTATCAACATTGCAAAAGACTCATCTATCCAACTCAATCTATCAACACCGTCAATCCAGCCATTATTTCATCTAGGTCTACCACTCTCTCACGGAACTCAGTAGTCCCCCAAGTCGCTAAGGCAAGGGCTATAGCAAAGTCATCGTGCCGAGCGATACTCTCCAACTTACCATCTCTGCTCATACCAAACATGATTAATTCGTGCTCCAACTGGCTAATGAGGTCACGAGACCTCTCATCACCCCACGGCAAGCGCATCTGCTCACGCTCGAACCGTAGGACTAATCCCATAAGAAGACTCTCCCTCCTTTGCTTGGTACTAATGAATGTCTTGATGGGAAGGTCGGTATCTGCCCTCAGTTCTGTGGCGAAGACGCGCTGGAAGTGGTTAGCCTCGAGTTCTATCACTTCAGGTCGGAATCTGCTGTTGAGTCTGGTAATCTCGAAAATCTGAGTACGGAAATCCATGCCCTTCCTTCTCACTACATGGACTAACTCCAACAGTTCTGGATTATCTGACGGTCTTCGTAAGACCAGCATCACAGTGAAATCAGCCCCACGGTCAGATGAGATGGCTGGGTCCCAACCGATGAAATACTGGTCATCGGAGTCCTTCTCCCTTCTGTCTATGAGAGTGAGATAGGGGTCCTTACAGGCACTGACAATGGTAGAGGGGAACAGGCTGGACATATCGTCCATGGGCTCACAGAGATACTCACGGGTGAAGGCTATGGCTGGCATGTCCATCCTTCGAGCATCCAGTGCCTCGAGTGACCAGCGCCATGGCCAAAGGGGCTCACCACTCTCGTTGATTGCTGGGTAGGTCTCAACTAGGTAACCATCCCTTCTCTCAAGTTCAGTGTACAGGTCAGTAGGAGTGAATGGTGTACCGACTATGCACAACTGGGCAGTGTGGTGGACCGTTGGCACCATGACCTCATAGAACCATGATGCTACACGCGCGAGTTCGGTCTCTGTGGTTCCCCAGAGGATGTCGTCTAGGAGAACGATGTCCGGGTGAGCACCACGAACACCACCACCTACAGACTTAGCAGTGATTCGAGAACCGTTGGTGAATCCGAAGAAGGTCTTGGACCAAGCATCCTTGTCCTTCATCTTTGCCAACATGGGGTTACTGTCTATCAAGTCATTGAGGTTCCTCATGTGACGAATCGACTGGTCAAGGCTGTGGCTGAATATCATGATGTCTGTCCTAGGACAGAATACTGCCTTCCAAAGCACATACCCTATGAACAGAGTGGATTTCCCGTGGTCACGGGCTGCTTTCACGCAGTACCTATTATGGGTGTTGAGGTTGTGGAACCACTTGGCATGGTGGTCAGCCAACTGCCAACCTAGCATCTCCTCGAAGAAGAACTTGAAATCCCTCTTGGACATCTCCCAGTCAATGTCCTCAATAACCTCGAGAGTGTCCGCCACGATATCACCACCCAGTCTTCAATATTCCCCAAGCCAAGTCAAGTGGGTCACCGGTAAGTCTCTCTGACTTCTGGTAGAGGGGGTCATCGAACTCATCTAGTGTAGCAAATCCAGGTTCACCCTCTCTCGTATAGCCTGAACTAGCACTCAACATAGCAACCATTGCCTGCAAGTGATTCCGAGCCGCTTCATTGTGCTCACTATCGGGATTCTCAGCCGCATCCAGTATCCTTAGAATGGCCCCCCTAGTACCCTTTTTGAGTCCCCTGACCACCCTGTGGTTGGAGACAAACTCCTTTACTGTACCCTCCAATAATTTCGGGCTCCAATTAGGATTGGGGGTTTTGTAAGCAGCGTCCATTGCTTCCGATATATTTGTCGACCTAACACTACCAGGTGCCGCTATCTCCCCAGAGAACACTATGTCCTCCATCCATTGTCCCTTCTGCTTCTCCCAGTCTTCTGGGGACATCCTTTGGTTCTCGGGTGCCGTTCTCATCAAAGCGCGTAACGATGGGTCCATATCATCATCATCCATAGCCCTAAGACGCTGCAACATGTGAGGGTCCCCGCCCTCGGCCTCTGTCTGTTTCAGTTGTGCTAATAATGTGTCTCTCATGGTCTCCTCATCATCAGGGTCACCACCAGCCTCTATTACGAGTTGCCTAGTGGAGGCTGCTACCCTAGCCGTAAACTCCGCATCAGTCAATGACGCACCAGGGATACCTCCCTGAAATGCTGCTACACGCTTATTGTACTCCCCTATATCACCTTCGCAATCCATGAACGCCATAACTTCCTGCTTGCGTGGCGTCCCCTTCTTACCATCAAACCGTGGCAACTTACTCACATCGTACCCTAGCCCTGCAGATAATTCCCTCAGTTTTGTGACTGTGAACACATCAAATGGGCTGGCGTCCTTCGTTTCCGCTCTCAAATCAGCACGGGCCTCTTTGTAAGCCCGCGACTTAGCCTTGTCTTGCTCTGCTCGCAGGGCTTGTTGACCACCGCCGATAGTCCTCATTATCCACTTAGTCTCCTTATCATCGAAACCCATACGAGGCAGAAGGTCAGTCTTCATAGCGGCTGACAGAATCTTGTGGTCCTGTTCATTACCCCAGTAATTTGGGTTGTTGCGACCTCTCTGCAACATGTTCCTCATAGCACTCCCGACTATGGCGGCCTGATTGGCATTGTACTTCCTCTCCTCTGATGCAGCAGTTCCAGGAAGCCATTTCGCAGCACCAGCGAGCCAGTTAGCGGTATCCCCAAACCTAGACCCCAAAGGACCTTTGATATCCATCGCTCCCCCGGTGGTGTGAAGTGTGAAAGGCTGGTTGGGACCAGCATGTTCACCGAGAAACTTCCAAGGAGGTGCGACCCCAGCCAAGTTCCCTCTCTCCCTAATCAAGTCCTGTGGGGTGGTCCCTTCAGGCAAATGCTCTGCCATGGAAGGAGGCAGAGGACGCTTATCGGCTGCGAGTTGCTTTAAGTGCGCTTGTTGCTGCTGCCACAACTGACTGTATGTGCCTTGGTCTTGGAATTGTTGCACAGGGGTCCTCGCATCTCCTGGTTCGTATACCGTAGTAGCAGGCATATGTCCTGTACCAGGCCCCCAAGTGTCTTCAGCCCATTCCTGGTCTGGTCCTGGCATACCAGAAGTCTCCGGTTGCCTTGTTCCATGACCAGCGGCAGCACCAAGGGCAGTACCCGCTACTGCACCAACTGGACCAGCAAGCAAACCACCAGCAACGCCAGCAATACCTGCATGTGGTGGTAAAGATTGGAATGGGTGCATGATGTTCCAGCCAGTACCACTAGAACCCGGCACTCCCAAGTCATACTCCTTTTTCAGAGTCTGCCATGTATGCATGTTGATTGTCATATCACCACCTCAATGCGACCTTAACACCCTTGACCACATTGGTCTTGATTTTCAAGTCTTCTGCTAATCTCGACCAATCACCGGTCCCGCTGTTGATATAATGCAAGTCTCTAGTTTCAATGTTGTAATTGCTGCACAGTATGCGACAATCCACATCGTCGTTGATAGAGAACCTACGCATGGCTGGAAGAGACTTGACAATCATGTCATCCATCCTAGCATCAGCCGACTGTAAGGACTCCATCAAACTGTGGATGCTGTCGAAACTCTTGTTATCATCACCCTCATTCCCTGTGAAGTCTCCCATGGACCTCAAACCAGCCTGAAGTCTCTTCGTCTCTTGTCCCTCACCATACCCACTCTGTTGAGATAGAACATATGGGGCAGCATCAACCACCTGACTTTTTCTCGGCCTTGGGTCATGTATATCTTCAGGGGGAATCATCACAACATTCCCACCAGCCTCTTCATGTCTTATGGGGACCGTCTTATTCTCCCGCCAGTAATGTGTTAGCAATCGTTTCAACTCCTCACCGTCTTCGTAACCAATGGGATATTTATCTTTCAACATATCACGGATTCTAGGACCATCTTGACTCGTTTGGGCTCTAAGACTGAAATAAAGCGCATCATTGAGTCCACCTCTAGCCTTCGGGTGAGACTTGAGACCCTCTAACCACCCAGTCTGAATATGCATGTGGTTTGAATTGGCTTTGTACTCCTTGAATGCCCGCTCTGCTGCTTGCCCCCCTCTTTGAGCAACAGTCTCAGTCTCAGGTATCCCAAGTACCTTTTTGAAATCCTCAGCCAGTTCCTGGCTTTTTCCCTTCTTCCCAGTTTGTTGCACACTCATCTGCCCATTGTAGAGCATATTCACGACATAAGACTTGGAGAAATTATCCACCAAGGTAGCATCCAAGTTCTGTAAGTGACTTGGGTCAAACCGGTCAAAGTCGTTAAGGATACCACCCAGTAATCTTCGAGCGAATTTGTGCCTAGGTCCTTCCACCAATTCTCCACTCTCTACCTGCTTCCCGTGTCTGCCTCTTGCTTCCTTATGTACGGGCATGAAGAATGCTGGGTCCATGCTGACCAAAGCATGAATCAAATCAAAGGGCCCATGAACAGCCGTACCACTGGTCACTTTCCCCCTTCCATAATCAGGGGGTCTATGTTGCTCATAGTGCTCCCAAACAGGGTGCTCCCTACCATCCTTATCCACATACCATGCGTACTCCTTGGGATTGATATGTCCCTGTGCAAACGACTTCGGAGTTCTTACACCATACTTCTGACACGCTTTGAATACAAAATGAGAAAGGATGGGAGTACGACCCCCCTCACTCATGTGACCACTTTGTCTATGTTCCATCCTCCCTCTAGCGTTGCTAGCATAGAACTCGGGGATTTTTCCATCTGTGTTGTATATTGCATATGACTTAGGGTGCCATCGGTCCCCCTTTTCACCAAGGTACCAATCCCCGTGCTCATCCTTTTCTGTCGGCATCTTGTGATAGAACTGGGAGTAACCACCCTGCACCAACTCCGGATTCACACTGTTAGGGTCGTTGACATTGGAGAAAACCACATCTGGGAAGGCGTCTTCCCCCCTCCACTCTGGCTTACTGTGGTGTTTCTTACCTTGCTCCACATTCAAATCGTGAGCAGCCTCATTCGCTATCTTCCTGAGTTCTATCTTTATCCTCCCAATTTCATCTGCATACTGTGGCTTTTGGGTTACTATGCTCCTAGCCATACCCTCTATCATCGCTTGATAGGTATTCCTCTTGATGACATCGTCTCCGAATTTATGGATACTACCAGTTCTTTCGTCGTAGTAATGGTGGAATGGGTTGGCTTCATCACTGAGCATCCCTATTTCTGCTGGTGATGGGGCCTCGTGCATGCCCAACTGCTCCATAAGGGGGCCCGTCAAATAAGTCCCATGCCCCTTCACGAAAAGGAATCCCTTCACGAAGACGATCATTGGTGTCCTCTCCTAGGTAGTAGTAATCCCATAGGATGTGCTCCCCAGAAACGGGGGTCATCATCAGGGTCTACTGAGGTAGCCCCAGTAGGTGAAGAAGTTGTCCTTCTGTGAGCATTGGGTGTAGGTCTCTCATCGTCATGTTCAGCGTCATCCAAACCAGCCTTCCTAAGTGGGCCGGAACGAATCAGTCTCCTCAGTTCTCTAACGAGCCACTTGAACTCTGTGAGGTCGGCTTGACTGAGACTAGCCTTCCTCAGAAGGTCCTCAGCCTCTTGTAGTATATCCTCAGATTTCGTCGGTCCAGTGAAAGCACCAGAACCAACCATGCCCCCACTACCAGCCATAGCAGTAGGAGAAGAACCCTCTTCTATCTTCATACCAGAAACAGAGCGGGGCGTGCCAGCGGTATAGGATGCCCTAGGGGTACCGGGTGTGGGTGATGGTGTAGGTACTGAGACACCATGAGAATCCCAAGCATTGTGGCTACCTCCCCCACCTCCACTAGGTGACTTAGGCATAGCACCATAGATGCTAGTGGCCCGAGCAGCCTTTCTACCGGAACCCTCTCTCCTGTGTATTCGATTTCTCGAATGTGACTCTTGCTGTTTCCTGAAGTCCCCTTGAAAAGCACCACCATGACCCGTGAATCCTTTACCATGCACCTTGATACCCCTCCTAATCTTGATACCCTCTAGAGTAGCCTTCACGCGCTTCAAGATGGTAGCCATCCTAGTGGGTTGTAAGTGGGGAGTCTTGGTGTTGTTGAGAGTGAGTCCCTTCGTGGCCTCGTAGGGAGCACTCTCAGTGGTCCTCCCGATTTGCCTCCGACGCCTGTGAGTTGCCCTTGCCGACTCTACAGCGCGTTGACCTCCGATAGTCTCAGTAAGTCCATGTCTTCCTCTGCTTCTCCCACTATGAGCAGAAAGAAAACCAAACTTGAGTATATCTGAATACACACCCATGGGTTCTCCGGTCATGATATTAGGTCCACCCATTGCAGAACCTCCCCCAGTTTTGGCACCGGTAGCCACATCCAAGGGATAACCAGTGCTACTTGCGGGCCCTGTCATTTCCGACAATCTCTCATCGTTCCTCTGATTGTCCCCTTGAGCCTTCGACTTCTTAGGAATTTTGATATTGATATGATGAAGCCCTGCTATCTTCTTGTGCCTAGTCTCTCTCTCCTTCCGTTTCTTCTCTTCGTAACGCTCTTTCCCTTCTGGGTCATCACGACCTAGATTACGGTCTTCCTCTGCAAACTCCGGAGCCTCTCGGGGATTGAATCTCAAACCAGAGGTGGAACCTCTCAAGCCCCCACCTACATTCTTAGAGATTTTCACACCAATCTTACCAGCCATGCTTCCCCTCCAGTATTACCTCATTAGTCATATCCACCCTTTTCAGAATATCATGGTAGAAACGCTTCAACTCCGGTGGGGCAGTGAAAGCCCTAGAGAAAGACTCCAACATCTCAGAAAAGTTCTCCATCAACCTTCCTAGGTTCTCCCTTTCTGAGAACACATTGGAAGAGTCATCGTTTGCTATGACATCGTAACTCTCTTGTATAGCCTTCACAAGATTCGCGTGGAACTCATAACTAGAATAGATATCAGGGTTCATGCGTCCCACAGCCTCGTACCATCGGTCCACCACCTCATGTAGAATGCTAAGGAACAGCGGCATCTCCTTTCTGTGTATGGGTCTAGCCTCAGTAAGAAGCCCGGACATTCTGACATCAGAACACATCAGACTTTGAACTGGAGCCCGGAAAGAACCTGTAGTATCACGCATCTATATCCACCACCTCATCCTCTTGGAGCAACTTGTTGCGAATCCTCTTCCAAACCTCTGGTGACTCCTTGGCGAGTTCCACCTTGAGAATGTTCACGGTGTCAGCCTGGATGGTCTGTTGGACCTCCCCCATAGTCTTCTCTTGGAGTTTCATCATCAATCCCAAAGTCTCCCTAACCTCTCTGTGCAAGGCGGTTATGTTCTTCACATAAGCGGGGTCATTCCGGTCTGCGTCATCTAGAAACAAGGCCAATTCACCATCCAACCTCACGACATTCGACCTTAATTTCTCCATCTCTTCCCCTGTCCTTATTGCCACAAGGGGGGCCGCTGTCTTCTGTACCAATGGTTTGAGATGATGTCGGATATGATGGTAAACTGTGGACTCACTACAACCCACAAACTCTGCTATGGCATCACTGGTCATGCCGCCCAAGAAATAGGAGTTCTCAAACTCGAATCTCTCAGGGTGTGTGCATACCACACAGTCACTGTTGGCTCCCATATGAAACTCCCCCATATGGTTTCTAAAATGGCGGTCTGAGGTACCCTCACGCCAATTCTTGTCCTTATCCAACTGCTTCGGAATCATGCTCCCTTGGAGCAGCCCTTCCTCCAACAAATCCCTGTCCGTATCTTGGCAGAGGCGACAAGAAGACCGAGTAACGCGTTCGCCCATCTAGTGGACGGATGGGGGGAAGACTCTAAGCCCTTTCTGTTATTCCGCACTTCGTGCGAGGTCTAGGGCGGGCACCTACAGTAGCGACACACACGGCTGCAACCGTGTCGGAGAAAGCCACCCTGGCCTCCACAATCTCAGACTTGAGAAAGGCTGCCGATGACATTATTAAAGTCAATCACGCCAGCGACGAGGAGCGTGACAAAAGACTCCTCGTCTGTTCAGAATGTGAGTTCAAAGTGGGTAGCAGATGCAATCTATGCCGCTGTTTCATCAACTACAAAGCGAAACTAGCGAACAGTGAGTGTCCGATAGGAAAGTGGTCAGCCTCTATCGGAGAGTCTACGGTAGACAGCCCCAGTCAGCAGTAGGCTGGTAAACAGAATCGCCATTGAGTATGTCAACTCAGTCTGTCTCATGTCATTGGCATTGAAGGCTATCATCAGGAATGCACCTAGAGTGATGCTGATGACCTGTACCATTATCATGTCAATCAATGAGGACTGCTTCACATTCGCCATGTCATGTATGCCATACAGGACATTGTCAATGGGGATGTACTGCAAGGGATTCATACTAGGTGGTTTCATCTAATCACACCATTGGGGGTCTAGGGAGTCCGGCTGCTCCTCTGAATACATTGCCGATAGTGCTACCCACACTCTCCATGAATCCAGGGTTAGCCATAGCAGCACCGAGTGCATCGCTCATCATATTCTGCTGGACCATGTTGAGTATTGCCTGCTGCTGCTGCTCCGCTTGGTCTACACGCTGGACTGCTGCAGTCTGTAGACTGTTAGACTCCATTACCACACTATCACCAGTGGGTAGGACAAGCGGGTCGATGAACTCGAACTTCAATTTCCCGTCATCCGTCTCAACGAGACTGGAGTTCTTGAGAATGTCAATGATGGCTACGGAACTTATCTTGTACATCAAAGCGCAGAATATCTGCAGATTCGGGCCAGCGAACCACCTGTCCATAGGCACGCTGGTCTGTATGAGAGCAGCCATCACCTCCAAAT
>Ga0209757_10000186_pt1 | contig 15918 bp, 16 predicted proteins | sample ETNvirome_6_1000_FD_185472 | JGI IMG/M metagenome (GOLD analysis project Ga0209757, IMG submission 185472) | Marine viral communities from the Pacific Ocean - ETNP_6_1000 (SPAdes) (version 2) | ecosystem: Environmental > Aquatic > Marine > Oceanic | place: Pacific Ocean | collected 2013-06-19 | reverse complement strand
CATCCAAAAAAAAGGGGTGATTATCATACCTTAAAGGATGGTCCTGTAACTTCTAAAAAATCAAAAGTAAAAAATTATCCAAGTATAAAAATTGCTTTAAGAAGAGGTTATCTAGGTCAAATATTTTCCACAAAGGGCGCAGCTAGGCTTTATGTTATTAGTCAGGCAGGTTGGGGTAAGAAAAGTTCTGGAAGAATTGCAAAGGGGTTTACTCCTGGATCGTCTACACCTTCTTCCAAATGGGATAGCATTAAAGGGCACTCGGTACGAACAATGAGAAAACACGGTAAGCAACGATCCAAAAAATTTGAAAAGTATAAGGTAAAAGGTAAGAAATAATGATTTTAACAGACACATTTATAGTAGAGAATGTACAATTAATTACAGAACGGCGAAATGGAGTTACTGTCACCAAATTAAGGGGAACTTTTGGCCGATGTGATGAAAAGAATAATAACGGTAGAATTTATTCGAAGTCTCTTTTAGAACGAGAGGTTAAAAAAATTGCAGAGGCAATGACTGAAAGGAGACTTTTAGGAGAATTAGACCATCCTTCTCATGACTCTGTTAAATTAAGTAATGTTTCTCATTTAATAACTGATCTTAATTTTCAAGGGAATGAGCTTATGGGAGAGTGTGAATTACTTAATACGCCTTCGGGAAAGGTAGCACAAGCTCTTGTTGAGGGAGGTGTTAAAGTTGGCATTTCTTCTAGAGGGATGGGCACGTTGTCAGAACAAGCGGACGGAACAAAAACAGTTAATGAAGATTATAAACTTGTTACCTTTGATTTAGTAGCTGATCCATCTACTAGAGGGGCATATCCTGGCCTTTCCGAATCTTCTCAGGCTACTTTAGTCGAAGAGATTGTTACAGATACCTTAAATAAAGCAGCAAAAGAGAAGGTTTTTACTACTATGCTTAAAGATAAAATTAGAGAAAAGACTGCTTGGGGTAATCAGGGCGGTAAGCCTACAGAAGTTAAGAAAAATAAAGGAAAGCCCACAGCTAAGGAGCCTTTCAGAAATTGGGAAGATTTTTATTCTTACAATACGAGCAAGCCTGTGGTGGTTAAAACTAGGGGTTATCAAGACTCTGAAACAGTTACGGAACCAGATGAAGTGACTGAAAATAGGTATGGTCTTTTGAGAAAGCTATTATTTGAAACAGGGAAGCCTGAAGGTGGTCCTGATGTTCCACCCAAAGAAAGGCACACCAAAAATCCCCTAACTAGAAAAGGCTTAAAACGTATTGCCACACACATGCGGCATCATTTTGGCCGTTATGGAAGTGCCACAGTCCCGGCATCGGAACACCCTTCATCGACACAGCTACAGACACCCAGCGGAAAATTCCATCGCTTTATGCAGAAACTAGCACACAAACTAAGCCCAAAAACATTCAAACCAGTAGATCCTTCACCCGCAGTGAAGGATGCCGCAAGGCTTAAAGGTTTTGGTACTCCCTCATATTATGTTCATCAACCCCCGGAGAGGACAGGCCCAGGTCCCCATGCTGCTGCGGCAACTGCGGCAAAAAAGAAAGCCGATAAGTGAATGAGTCCTTTTAGTAAATTAAAGATCCTCCTTGAAACTAGGTCCAAAGCTAGTCGAGAAAGGACGAAGGTAAGAAAGATGAAAGCTAAAGCGGAAAAAGCTAAATCTAGAACTCTGGCTGCTACTGATATAGCGTATGACATAACAACACCTGTTGATGATCCTAGAAAATTAGCGGCTAGGAAGTATAGAAAAAGGCATGAAAAAGGTGGGATAAATTTGGAGGGGAAAATTTGGGTGTTGCTATGGCGAAGCGTGATCATGAAGAATTCCTTCAAAAGCATCCTAATATGAGACCGCTTTATGGGTCGAAGAATGAAAGAGAGAAAGCAAAGGCCAAAGCAAGGCGAGATGCTAACAGGGCAGCTAGAGAAAGATGAAAAATTTAGAAAAAAATAACCCTCTTTTTTTAAGAGAGTACATACTAATAGACACGGAGTTTAAATTATGAGTAAATTTGATAGTATTTCCGAACTTCTTCCAGAAGGTCTTACCGAAGATACAGTAGCTGAAATTGCTACTCTCGTTAATGATGTTATTGGAGAAGAAGTTGAAATTAAAGTAAAAGATTTAGAAAACAAGGTTCACGGCTTTCTTCGTATGAAGATTGATGAAGTTAAGGACCATGCTATTTCTGAACTAGAACAAGAAAACGAAACCTTCAGGAACGCTCGTATCTTTGAATCACTTAAAGCTCTTATGGCTTTAGAGCTTAATGGCGGTGATGAAGATAACGCAGTGGGTCAAGCTCAAAGAGAGTTTACTGAAGTGCAAGAAGAAAATGATGTACTTGTTCGTGAGTTAAACTCAGCACTCACTGAGAACTCAAAATTAGAAAACACCTTAAGGGTCTTGTCTGAAAAAGTCGAGATCCTTGAGGATCAAAGGTACGATCTTCAAGAGGAGGTACAATCCCTTGAAGAATCTGCCAAGCTGCCTTTCGAAAGTAATGAAAAAGCAGTAATTATCTCGGAAGAAGTAGACGCTGAGATTACTGAAGAAGTTGAACCTCGACATAATAATGAGTTTATCAACGAAGATATGATGGCTTTTATGCCCTTTAAAAAATAACGGAGAAAAAATATGGAAAACGTAAGTATTAATGGTGATATCACCAATGAAACGATGGAAAAATGGTCTCCTGTATTAGAAGGTATAGATAGCGAGTATACAAGGAAGGTTACGGCACAACTTCTTGAAAACCAAGCCAAGCAAATCGTTTCTGATAAGCTTGACGAATCAATGGGTACAGATAGCGTTAATGCTATGACTACTGTTGATCGCCTTGGAACTTTTCAAAAGTTTGCATTCCCACTTGTCCGTCGCGTCTATCCTGAGCTAATTGCCAACAATATCGTTGGTGTGCAGCCTATGCAAGGACCCGTTTCACAAATTTTCTACATAGGAAATTCACGACGAGATGCCACGGTTGACGCAGCAGGCGGCGAACAATTAGTTTACAGTAAGTATAACCTTACCTACGCAGGTAAAGTTGCTTCTGCTATTCTTGGTGGTGCTGACTCTACCTACTTTGGTGGAGGTGCTGGAGATACTGATAATTCAGAGGTTCAGAACTCTGATGTTTCTGCATGGTTGAATGACGGATCTGGTGGGCCTTCCGATACGATTGGTGGCTTCATTGCTGGATTCCCAGCATCAGGAGTTGCTCGTAGCACAGATGTACGAACTGGTCCCGCTGGCTTAATGGGCTTCAACGTCTCGGCTGGTGAGCGTCTTGATGGCTCTGGTATCCCAGAGATGATGTTCAACATCGAGCAACAGCCTGTTGCGGCTAGAACTCGTAAGATGAGAGCCCTTTGGACTCTTGAGGCTTCTCAAGACCTTAAGGCTTATCACAACCTTGACCTTGAGCAAGAGCTTACTGACCTTCTTGGTAAAGAGCTTCGTCTTGAGATCGACCGTGAAATCATCGAAGATATTCGCATGCTTGCTTATGGTGTGGGTAAAAGAGGAGGAGCGGGTGGCCGTGGCCTCCAACCAGGATTAGGTTGGGATAGAAGATCATTAGATCAGTCTCAAACTGGTCAAAACACTGTTAGCCAAAACTTCCAACCTGATTTTAATGCAGGTGCTTGGGATACTGATTTTGGTAATGCGTATCAAAACAATGAAGGCGCAGGCTATGACAATGTTTTCTTAATTGATTTCTCTAGTTCTGCTCTTGATTTCGCGCCCCAGCATGTGGGTCATGTGTATGCTAACCTCATGGCACTTTGTCAGAGAGCGGCTACCGACATTTACAAATCTACTCTTCGGGGTCCAGGTAACTTCATGGTTACTTCCCCAACTGTAGCAGCTATGCTTCATGCCGCTGCTAAATTAGAGGGTGGTGTAGTTAGTGTTGACGGTCCTTCCAACATGCATGGTGCTAGAGTTGAATACAAAGGTAAACTTGGAGGTCAATTCGATCTCTATATTGATCCTATGTATCCTGAGGATGAGATCCTGATCGGTTACAAAGGTGCTAACGCAATGGATTCGGGCTATGTTTACTGCCCCTACATTCCATTACAGCAGACACCAACTATCACTGATCCTGATACCTTCCAACCCAGAAAAGGTATCATTACCAGATACGGTAAGGCAGAAGTTGCTCCAGCATCTAGATTCTACAGAATCATTAGATTAATTGGTCCCACTTCCAACTACCTCTTCACTCCATTCGTCCAAGTGAAGAACAACGCCTGGGCATAATCCTACTTAGGATAGTAATAAAAGGGTGGGGGATTTTATCCCTCACCCTTCGTTCTTTCTTGGCTATATAATGTATAAATATCAGTGTAAATGTAAGTTTAGAATGCTAACTACAGTAGGTGATCAAATTTTAGAAATTCGCCCTAAGCAGATAATAGAATCTGATGTGGAATTAATTTCTGATTATTTGGTTCCTATTATAGCACCTAAAAAAAGGAAGAAAATAAAACCAAGGATAGAGCAGGATGAAAAACTACGAGAACGCGCACCCACAGATTCCTCGGCCTCAGCTTAATGGGTATGGAACAAGCTTTGGTGATTATGGGGGACAGTATTTAACTGATTACACCCCTGCGGGGGAGATAAACGCACCAAAACTTAACCGTCTAACGCTAGAGGACGCTGGTGAGTTTACGGAATTTGAAACCGTAATAAAAGATTATATTTTGGGGATGTTAGGTTTCCCTATTGTTCGTGTAGAGCTAACACCTTTTCAACTAAAGCATTGTGTACAAGAAGCAATTAATAAGCTGAATTATCATGCTCCATTATGGACCCTTCAGTATGCTTCTTTCGATGCTTCCGCAGGGCAGAATGTTTATGAAATTCCTCTCTATATGTTACATAATTTAGAGTATGTTGCCTATAGAAAGACCTTATTAACGATTGCTGCTCAAGCGGGAACCCTTGAGTTTGATTTCTTCTTGAAATATTTCCAGGATAATTTCCTGTTTGGTAATATGCGAGTGGGTGAGTATTACCTTATGCAACAAACCCTGGAGATGTATAGGAAGATTTTGTCAGCCGATGGTGGATTCAATATTGTAGGAGGAAAGTACCTTCAAATTTATCCTTCTCCTGCTATTACTCCTGAGAAAGTGATATTAGAATACCGCTCAATAGATTCAAATACTGTGCAGCCTGCATACCTTAACTGGTGTCAACGATACTCCTTGGCTGTAGCTAAAGGAGTTTTATCGCAAGTTCGGGGTAAATTTGCCTCTGTACCGTCACCTGCGGGAGGAGCTATGTTGAATGGGGCGCAGCTTGCTCAGGAAAGCCAGCACGAAAAAGAGGTGTTAATCGCAGAACTCTTAGCAGAGATTGAGGAGCCACCAGCGTTCAGTGTATACTAATGGGTAGAAATAAAAAGTTATTTAAAGTATCAACTGATATGCCTCCACTACCAGAGTTGGAGGGTAAAAGTGAACTATCTTTCTTTGATCAAACGAGTCCTGATTTAAACCTCTTTAACTTGATTGATGATGAGCTAATCAGGATTGCGGGATCGGAGTTGTTGTATTTTAAATTTGCACAGTCTGAGGACTACGATGAGGTATATTTAGAATCAAGAACTAAGCCCATTGCATCTACTCCAATAAGTGTATACGGGCATTATGAGCCAAAAGCGGTTGAGCAAAACTTATCGGAGTTTGGTTTAGAGTTAACTAACGATCAAATATTTATATTTAATAAATCATATATTACTAGTAAACTACATCGGGATCCTATTTCTGGTGATGTAATTAAACCTAAATTCCAGAACCAAAGGTTTGAAATTTTTGAGGTTCAAGAGGATGGTTTCCAAATATACGGAGTATATCATATGGTTTGTGCGGCTAAACTCCTCAGAGAAGAGATTGATGTTCTTGATGAGCCTTTAACTAACAAAACCAATGACGTAGGGGGGTACTTAGATATTGATGAGATTTGATTCAACAGAAAGCGTAACTACAGAGTCTTTGGATTCATTAACTCACGATTCTGGTGCGGTTCAAGATTACATGATTAATTTATTGAGCAAAATGAAGAACAAGAGTGCTTTACCTTTAAATGGATATAAAGAACTTGTAAGATTTTTGATAAGTGAGTTTAATGATTTACCCTATCTTAATCAAGAGAACGAGCTTATTAAGGTTAAGAGTAGGTACGGTAACCCAGAAAGAACAATAGCTAAAATGAGAGATCATGATAATTTGGTTCTTCCTTTAATTACAATATCACAAAATAGTATAGTGGAAGACTCTAGTAGGCAGAAATATGCACCTGTTATTATTCAAAAAGCGTACTGGAATGATAAAAAACAAAGAGCTATAAGAGTCCTGTCCTACTGTGATAGGCCAGTTAATATTCAATACAATATTAATATTTGGTCAAAATATATGGAAGATATGGATCAGTTAGCTCAACAAATAAGATTAAAATTCAATCCTTCTATTCAATTGCACACCAATTTTACAAAAGATAGTCAGGCTTTCTTAGCTTCCGAAACAAATAATTATAGTTTTTCTTTAGCTGATAGAGAAGATAGAATAATAAGAAAAACTTTAACTGTGCTGGTAGAAACTTATATTAAAAGTCCCGAGTATATGGTAACCTCTTCAGGAAAGATAGAAGAACTCAAATATGAAGTAGATTTAGCATAGTTCCATTTTTTTCTCTATCTTGGGCTGGAAATTTACTAAATAGAATATAGAGGTTATTATGAAATCCATAACAAATGACAGTTTACAGAGACTTGAAATTTACTTAACAACCAATAAGGGTATTAGGCGTGTGTGGCTTAATACTAGGGAAACCATGGTTGTCCCCCCCAGTTGCCTTAGCTCACAGGTTCGTAATCTGTCTGAGAGAAGGATGTTAACCATTAGGAACGCTTAGGAGATAAACAATGGCAAATTTTGTTAGCCCAGGAGTATATGTTATTGAGAAAGATATTAGCGATTATCTTCCCTCAATTAATCCTACAGTAGTAGGGATAGTAGGTTTCGCTACCAGAGGTCCAGGAAATAAAGCCACTCTAGTAACAAGTACAAATCAACTAAAATCAACTTTTGGTGAGCCAAAAGAGACCCTTGCAGGCCAAGGGCTTGAAGGAGCTTTGGAGGTATTACAAGAAGCCAACCAAGTTTATTATGTTCGGGCACTAGATCCTGATACTGCCGAAGACGCTCATACCGTTATGAGATTCGGCGCGTGTCCTGCGATAGGCGTGTCTGCTAGTGATTTTGGTATTACAAGCAGCCTTTGGTTAAAGGTTACCCTACAAGACAATGACGGGGCTACTCCTAATGAATACCTAGTGCCTAAATCTTTTGCTATTGTTGAAGGAACAGAGGTGGGTGGCGCGGCGGTGGCCTATCAGCATCAGGCTATGGCGGCTGTGATTGGGGGAGAACTTACCGCAGCCAAGCTAGGCTCTTATCTTAAAACCCAAGATCCAACAGTAACTCCTTCGATAGGAAACTATATTGTTGCAAATTATGCAGGTTCGGGAGCGAATTTAAGTGTTTCCGCTTATCATGATCAAGATTATACTACCCCTGCGAGAGTATTATTCGCTCTTGATGGTAGCGGAAACGCCTCTGCAATGAACGCTGATGGAAGTTATATACATCCCCCATCCGAAGATGCTCCTGCTGATGGAGTTGCCGACTATTACAATAACGCTTTAGTTTCAAACATAACAATTCAAGGGTATACATTTGCTGATGCTTCTTCTGTCTCTGGTCTTGGTTATAAAGTAGAGTCTTTACATCCAGGAACGGGTTATAATACTACCGTAAACAGTGATGGTACGGTGTTTGGTGTCCAAGCTGGTGTTACTCCTCTCGGAAGTAGAAACACTATATTTAATGTTTTTACTGAAGGGTCACAAGAAGAGCAGTTCGAAATTTCTCTTGTTGGTTCTGGTCTTTATATTGAAGATCAAATTAATACTGGGGATACCGAAAGTGTTAACGGAAACTTGTCTCAATATATTAAAGGTAACCTTTACGCAGATAATACTATCTTTAGTGATCAAGCATTACCCTTCTATCAATCCGATCTTTCTTACTTAGGTGCTGGTAAGTGGGTTGCAGGAAACGGAGGGGAAGGAGAAGGTCGCTGGTTCGATAGACCATTCTATCCTCGTTTCGTTAAGCCTATACAAGGCGTAAGAAATATGTTTGACGGTGCAGATGGAGATGGAGAAGGAAATACTAACCGTGAAGAAGCAGCATTGGTGGGACAAACTGCTCCATACAGAACAGGTATGCAAGCATTGGATGATGATTTAGCACCAATAACAATTGCTATAGTGCCAGGAATAACAAGTCAAACTGTACAAAATTCTTTGATCGAATTGGCTGAAACAAAAGGAAACTTCCTGGCAGTACTAGGTACTCCAATTGGAATTGGTCTTCCTCAAGATGCAATTGAATGGGCTAACGGTAACTCTCCTTACAGAACTGCTGCTTTCAACAGTTCTTATGCAGCCGTATACTATCCAGCAGTTAAGAAAATGCAACCAGAGTTTGCTAAGGATATGTGGTTCGACCCTGCAATTTTTGGGGTTAAAGTAATGGCTAGGACGGATAACGTTGCTGATGTTTGGTTTGCTCCCGCTGGTATGAGCAGAGGAAAACTTGCAGTACTAGATACCGAAGTTGATTTAAACCAAGGTGATCGTGATAGTCTTTACAGCGGTGGAAATTGTATCAATCCAATAGCCAATTTTACTCCTGACGGTATTGTAGTTTTTGGTCAAAGAACTACTCAACGACAGCCAACCGCGTTAGATAGAATTAATGTAAGACGTTTAATGATCTATGTTAAGCGGGTCTTGGAGGCTGGAACAAAGAGATTTGCTTTCGAGCCAAATGATCCAATCACACAAGATAGGATTGTACAACTCTTAACTCCAACTTTTGAAGATATACAAAGACGCAGAGGTATTACACAATTTAGGGTTATTTGCGATGCGTCAGTAAATACTCCAGAAAGAGTTGATAGGAATGAACTTTGGTGTAAAGTTCTTATTAAACCAACAAAAGCAGCAGAGATTATTGTCTTTGAGCTTAATGTAACAAACCAAGCAACCTCAATCGGTTGACGAGGAAATAAAAAATGACACAACATTACTTTACAAATAACGAGGACAGCAACAGAAATATGTTGCAGAACGAGGGGACAACACCCCTCATAAGCACGGAGCTTGATTCCGTAAGAGCATATCAGTGGGAACTTGAATTTTGGGGGCCGATGGCCGTCCTTGTTGGGGCTGATACTGTGGGTGTTACCAAGCCTTTTACTCTTGCTGCAAAACAGGTTAATGGAATTGGAATGAGCGTTGAGGATATTGAGGTAAATAGAGTGAATGATAAGGCTTACTTCCCTGGTCGCCCAAGCATGGAAGAGCTTACGGTTACTTTTGATAACTTACAACATGCTAAGATTGATAAATTGCTTTATGAACTATTTGGTTTTACTTATGATCCTAGAACGGGTACTCTTTATAATGCCTTGGCAGGGACTGCTTCGAACACGCCTTGGACTTCAAATAATAATAAATATGAAGTTAGGGTAAAGCACTTAAGGCCAAGTGGGCAAATAAGAAATATCGTTAGGTTAATGGGGGCTTATCCAAAGAGCATTACTCATGGTGAGTATAATTATTCCACTAATGATTTTCATACCATTGAAATGAAATTCCGTTATGATTGGTTTGTTAACACCTATGATTCCACTGGTGACATCAATACCGTTCCAGCCCTAGCTGGCGCATAAGTTACTTTAAAATATATTACAAACCCAACTCGTCTGGGACGCGGGTTGGGTTTCTTTTTTAGACTATGATATGATATGAACTACTTTGACCAATTACTTGAAAGTTATTCGCGTCTTAAGAAGCGAAAGCTTGTTCTCTTAGAGAAAGAAGAGAAGAAGAAAACTAAAGAAGAGCAAAAGGTAGAGTATGATGCGGTTGGAAGACAAAAACTTGAGGCTTTTTGGAATGCAGCGGCAACGGAATATAACAATGAAGATGCACAGTTAATGAACAGCAAAGGGGCTCCCTATGCTTACAAAAAAATAACAAAGGGACCTCCAGAAAGGACGGTTACTGTTATCAGAGGGGGTCCTTTGGGCTCAGGTTCAATATCAGGGGCTACTCTTGAAGAAGCAGAGAATGCATCCACGGGGGCTCCTGCACAAGTTCAAAAATTAGTTAACTACTTTTCTGGTGAAATTCCAGATGAATTAACCCAACAAATTCAAGGTGCGGATCTAGGATCAGTTTTAGATAGAGCGGGGGAATCTATTAGCCCAGCATTAGATGAGGTTGGCGTTCCAGATACTGTTAAAACTAAAATTATATTTCAGTTTCAACAAATGTTAGGGTTGGCTAGTGATCTTGTTATTGCTGCGAGAGATATAGGAAAGGGGGCAGCTAAAAAACCTTGGGCTGGATGGAAAGAAGAAACGGAAGAGGAGCCTGGGCGTTGGGTAGGTCGGGATGAGAGTAGAGCAGACGATGATGGTACACCAGAAGGAACTAGATCCGTTGGTCCTTATATAGCAGGAGCGTCTAGGTTTAGTCTTGAGACTCAGATAGCTAATGGAAAAACTGTAACGATTGACCCTGATGCAGGAGTGGTGTATGGTAGTTTAGTTAGGGATCCTATGTTGATTCAGGGTGCTAATGATTCAATCCTAAGATTTATGGAGTTGGGTAAAAATAAAGTAACGGACAACGTAAAAAAGTGTGAAGAGGTTGGAAGTAGAGTAAAAATAAAAGGGGATAGATTAATTTTCTTGAAAAATGCAAACTCCAGAGACGGTATAGCCATAAAGAGAAATGATGTTTGGAAGTTCGTAGAAAGTCAAATTTTAGAGAGGTGTAAACAGGGTATTAAAGCTGTTCCCAAAGCGAATTATGATCCTCAGGAATTAAATGACATGCGTGGGAAGGGCATGGAGGCAGGGGCTGTTACTGTGGGTGTTATTGATAACATAGATAATATGCCTAAGCCTAAAGGAATGTCAGACGCGGATTACGAAGCAAAAAAGGATGATCTAGCTCACAGGTTTGGATTAAAAATAAGGAACGATATTCTTCAGGATGAAGCTAAATTTAATGCGGCTTATATAAACTTAAAAGAATCACTAGATAATGACGATGCTTTAGATGCACAAAGTTTATTTGTTGCCGAAACGATGCAACAGTTAGCAGGAGAAACAGATAGTGTTGAGAAACTAAGAGCTTTCTTACAAAGAATCTATGATTTAGAGCGTCCTGTAGTAGATGCTCTCCGTCCTGATTTTACTTTTCCTTATGGCTTAAAGACTGGTATAGGCATAGCTGACGATTTAAAGTATGCGTATTTAAGCCATGCTGATGCAGTTAAAGCCGCCAAAACTATGAAGTTAGTAGGTGATCCTGAATCTAATGTAGAGACGGTAAAGGTTTCAGATATAATTGCATTTGATGAAGACTTAGGAGAAATTTTTAAAGAGGTTTATGGTTTAGGTGATGATACCGAAGTTCACATGGTAGGAAGTGGGATGAAATCTCAATTTAAGGAAGGTATGTCTAAGGTGGGGGAAATGGGTTCCCAACAACAACGATCAGATGTGATTCATGGACTCGCTGATAATGTTGTTGAGGGTTTTGTGGATGTAACTCTTGATAGACTTGGCTTAAAAGGTGCTGATGAATTCACCAGATCGGCAGCATTGGAGGGTATTAGAGAGTACCAAAATGTTCTAGATGGAATACAAGGGACACTAGATACAGTTCTACCTTCTGAGACAACGGTGGCCGTTAATAGTGATGGTAACAGAGAATCTATTGATTTTGCTACTCTTACAATAATGGTAGATAAAAAAGCTCAGGCTTTGAATATGTCTTCGGAGGCGAAAAAATCTTTAACATCATTAATTTCTGATTTTCAAGGTGTAACACCCGATCTCAATGGTCCAGAAAATGAGATACAAAGACTTGATTTAAAAGAAGAATTATACAGATTAATGAGTACCGCTAAACAATATCAAGACATGACTAATGCGAAACCACAACTTGTTCCTGATATGAATGCAGCAGGGGGTCAACGCTCAGAAACATCTGAAGAAGCAGCAGTTAGGCTGGTGAACGCTAGAAGAAATGCAGCTTTTACTATTCATATGGGAGGAGGAGTTAAAAAAGATTCCGTCCTAAATAAAAAAATTCTAAATGATAATACTGTGAGAGCAGGATCTCATATGTCTCCTATTATTGCTGCAACAGATGGATTACTTGATCCTGAATCAGGCCACCAAATAAGTGTAGCAGATGGGGGAGTAAGTATGATTTTTACAGCCCCTAACGGGGAAGCAGTTACCTTAGGTCAGGAAAGGACAAGAAGTTCTCCTGGAAAACCCGCTTCTACTAGAACAGTTGTTAAACTTAATCAAGAGGCCCAACATAATGAAGCTGGGATTGGTGTGGAACAAACCATAGATATTAAAAACCCGAAAGAAGAGGGGTTGATGATTACGTTCCTTAAAGGTCAAGCAAAATTAGTAGAAGAGCTTCTATCTACACAAACCATTTAGACTTGTTATCTATTAATATATCTTTTAGTTTATAAATACTATATGTCTTAGCCATTAATGTTTCGTTGTTATCTTTAAATATAGATATAGAAGGAATTAATGTAGTAAACATATCTTTATATGTTATTACTAATATATCCTTTCTATCTTGTTTGTATATTATCATAGGCACTTTCTTCAATTTCTTTGCATCCTTTTCTGATTGTTCTATGAATTCCCATATCTTCGAATTGTAATTTAGTAAGCTATAGATTGTCTGGTCATTGTATCCTTTCTTACACTCTATACAAAATTTGAAGTTTTTTGGTGTAATTAAATCACCTGCGACTGTAATGTGTTCAGGAAGCTGGTGAGTAGTAGCGAATGCGCCACTCCCAGGCGTTCGGTTGAACTCTTTTGTTTCAAACTGCTCGTTTAGGACGGAGGCAATCTTGCGTTCAAACGCCCCCCCTTTTGCCTTGCTATTCACTCGCTTCTTCTTTTTCAAATTTTGAAGGTTAACTATATCTCTCATGTACTATTATACCTTGATTACTTATGTCCGATAAAATATCACTAAACTTTGATTCTTGGAATATAAAACAAAAAGAGAGGACGCGAGGAAGAATGAAATTACAAATTAAATTAGGCAAAGAAGAAGGTCAGGCTTTCAAAAATTTCATGGAGATGGTTAAACCTCCTGAGATAAGTGAAGATGATTTTCTTAAGGGTGTTTTCAAAATTGGTGTCGAGACGATGGAAATGAAACTTATGGAAGCTGTGCAGGAACACGCCGAAAAGGAAGGTATTGATCTTTCCAGGGTAGCGGACGATGCTGAAGCGGCCAGAGATGTAGCTGACCTTGAGGCTGCTCAAGATAAGATTATCGCTCCCGTTATGGGTGAAATGTCTGATCTTGCCGATAAACCTTCTACTGAGGATACAGATGAAGTACAAGCTGATAAAGCTGAGTAGAGAGAACGACCTAAATAGGGAGCTTCGAAAACAAAAAAGAGAAAAGGGAGAACTATCTATTCTTTTTATATCTCTGTGGGATAAGTATTGCAACAATCTAATGGAAGAGTTAGAGAGAAGCTGTGAAAACCCACCCCCAAACGCCAAGCCCTTATACGTTGTAGATTCTTACAATATGCCCCACTCTTTCGTTATTTTTAAGAGTACCGTTCTCCCTCAATTGGTAACCATTAAAAAACATAAAGTCCTTTCGGACGATTACCTTCCTGCTGTATACCAGCACCTAGGCTTAGAGTAGGTCTTTTTTAAGTTTAGTGTAGGCATTAATTTTTTCTACATACTTTTTGTTTTTTGTATATAGAAGTTTCAGGTTGTTGAGTATAATAGTGGTGAAATAATTGAAAGCGTTTCCCATTTCGGGGTTGAAATTTTTGAGGGTTTTTAAAATTAGCAGAAAGCATTCTTGCTTTGCATCATCTTCATCCAGATTAAAGGAGAACCCCGTGAGAATGTTAGATATTAATATGTCAAACATACCAAAAAGCTCGTCTTCATATTTTTTAGGGTCTTGTTTGTAGAGTTTTATTAATTCTTCAAACTTACTGTTATCAATGTAATGCTTATTAGCCACAACCTATTATAGATGAATAACTTACACTCCTTATATGCTATTGAAGATGTGCCGTCCTATTGTAAAGACTGTTCTATCTTACAAAAGAAAAAAGCCACGTATTGTGTTGACGATTATCAGCATTTAAAGCGTGGGGATGTGCTTTTTTTATCTGATTCTATAAAATATAGGTTTGGGAAATCCTCTGCCTTTTCTAAAGAAGAGCAGGGGATTATTTCGGAGGTTTTCCCAGGAGAAACCTATCAAATGGCGGCATCTGTAAAGTGTCCTTCTGTTAGGGAAGCAGATATGAGTCCTTCTAATAGGGAAGCTTGTCGTAACTATCTACAAGCTACCATTGATACGGTAAAGCCTATTTTAGTGTTTGCTTGCGGTAATTTAGCCATGAAAATGCTTCTAAAGAAAAGCGGCATTACTACTAAGAGAGGGAAATCCTATGAGTATACAACGGAAAAGGAGCATACTTGTACTGTGGTTCCCATCTTTCATCCCTACTCTGTTGTTAAAGAGCCCAGGCATAGGCTTCTCTTTGAAACCGATATTAGAAATGCTTACGAAAAGTACATTCTAGAAAAAAAGAGTAAAAGCACTTTCTTATATGAAACGTTACTGAGTGTGGCTGAGGTGGAAATGTTGGAGTATCGTTTCCGAGATAGTAATGATACAATAGCCGTAGATATTGAGACAACAGGACTCAATTTCTTAACTGATAATATTCAAACGATTGCCATCTCCTCTAAAGAAGGTAACTGGGTTATACCGTTGGACCATAAAGATAGCCCCTTTAAAAAGGGAAGTCCCCATTACGCTCTTGTTTGGGCCACTCTCCGAAAGATTTTAGAGAACCCCAACAACAAGAAAGTTTTCCATAACGCTAAGTTTGATTTAAAGTTTTTAATCAATCATGGTATATATACTAAGAATGTGTGGGATACTAAGATCATGCATCACCTTTTAGATGAGAACCTACCTAAGAGTTTGATGGACTTGGTGAAACTTTATTTTCCTTCGGAGTTGGAGAGCCTTTAATGGAAATGACTCCCAAGAAATACCTTGCTGTCTTTCTCTTAACCGTTCTTGGAGACTTTGTAGCCTCCTGCTATGGTTATCTTATCGCACATGAACAGATCATAGCCCAGATGTTTTTAGGATTCTCTCTCCCCTTCATTAATTTCTTGAGCATTAAGTATTTCATCGACTGCAAGGAGACTCTGGTGCGTTTAAAAATTACATTCTGTTGCGCTTGCGCTATGGTAGTCGGATCAACAAGTATGTTACTGCTACTAAGGGATGTGGTTAACTAACGAGTTGGAGAGTCTTTAGATGAACAAAATTTTTACTTTTCTTATTATTTCTCTAGTAACATTAGGGTGTGTATCTTCTAAAACAGGTAAAGCAACAGAGGGTATTGTAATAAGGGCATTATTTTCTTTGGCTTCGGAAAATTAGTCTCTATATATCCTTAGGAGATTTATTATTATGGCTACAACACCTTTTGGATCAACAGTAGGTAAATTGGAAGTTTCTGTAGATCCTAAGATCTACTTGCAAAGTATTAGGGCAATTGACCAACCAAATCTTATCATTCCACCCGCTGCGGACGGCCCAATAGAGGAAGGCATGGAGTGGCTTACTGGGGTTATACAAGATGCAGCCCCCCCAGACTGCTATTGGGGATTTCAATATATGGACACGAACGGAGATGGC
>Ga0209757_10000185_pt1 | contig 15967 bp, 26 predicted proteins | sample ETNvirome_6_1000_FD_185472 | JGI IMG/M metagenome (GOLD analysis project Ga0209757, IMG submission 185472) | Marine viral communities from the Pacific Ocean - ETNP_6_1000 (SPAdes) (version 2) | ecosystem: Environmental > Aquatic > Marine > Oceanic | place: Pacific Ocean | collected 2013-06-19 | reverse complement strand
TACGGGACTCCAAAAGTTCTCGCTGCTGATTGAACCAGCAGGTCTGCCGACGCCTTTGAAGCTGAGTAGTACGAAGATGGTTTGAGTGGGTACGATTCATTTGCAAACTGGATTCCTCTGAGGTCTGCCATGTCGCCGTACACCTCATCGGTGGAGATTTGGACGAAACGACGGAGGTTCGGAGCATCTTTGAACTGCTCCAGCAAATTATATACCCCCATCACGTTAGTATTCATGAAAGGTTTTCCGTCTGCGATGGAATTGTCCACGTGGCTCTCCGCTGCGAAATTAACTACATAAGTTGCGTCTCTTACCTCTGGGTATTTGGTAATATCACCACAGATATCGGCTTTAAGGTAACGGTACCTGTCGTGGTCCAGCCTAATAGCCTCCGGAATACGGTCATGGTCTCCAGCGTAAGTATGCTTGTCAACATTAATAATGTTGTGGGGAGTATTTTCATATACAAATTTAATAAACCGAGAACCTATAAATCCAAGTCCTCCGGTTACTACAATCGTATTAGGTTGTATGTTTATCTTCATAAAATTTTTGGGTAGCTTTTGCTAGAGAATTAAATGTTCCGCAGTCAATCCAGGTGCCGTGCACACGATGGCACATAAGGCTCCCTTCTTTAAGGTACATTTTATTTAAATCGGTAACCTCCAATTCACCCCTTTCAGAAGGGTTAAGGCTACGTATCTTATCAAACACAGTATTGTCGTACATATACAACCCAATTACCGCGTCATTGGAAGGAGGGTCAACTGGTTTTTCAATCAGGTCTTCTATCCCTCCTCCTACCGGTTCATATTTGACCACCCCGAATCTTTCCGGGTCAGGAACCTCTTTGGTAAAGATATGACAGCCGCCAAACTCCTTAAAAGCATTGACAGCGTTCGAGATATCATCACCAATAATATTATCCCCAAGAACAACAATGCAACTGTCATCACCGACAAAAGGCTCAGCCATGCTGAGCGCAGCTGCAATCCCCCCTTCTCCTTCTTGATACCCATAACTTAATTTATTTAGACCTAAGCCTTCCCCATTTTTAAGAACTCGGACGAAATCCCCTGCATGGGGACCTCCTGTTACTACCATGATATCGGTAATACCTGCATTTACTAACGTTTGGAGTGGGTAATAAACCATGGGTCTATCGTACACAGGAAGTAGATGTTTGTTGGTCGCATATGTTAAAGGTGCTAGGCGCGTACCTAGTCCACCAGCTAAGATAATTCCTTTCATGTATTTATTATAGTTAAACCAAAAAAATAGCGCAGGATAAATCCCACGCTAAAAGTAAAACTTAAATGTTTTTAGCCCATATATTCCTTGCGGTACATACGGAACGACTCACGGGCTGGCTTGCCCACTCGCTTAATTAAAACACGCTCCTTTGTAGAGAGCGACCAAGGTTGATTCTCAATCTTCCGCCATTCATTTTGAATTCGGGTCGCTTGTCCCTTGGTCATATAATTGCGGTTGAACCCACGCAAGGTGGACTGGTTCTCAGTCGTTACCATTACAGCGGGGTTAGAGTCATTTTTGGAATTTTTATAGGTGAATTCTTTATCGTACATATAATATAATAGTACTACCTACCTCAAAATTGACTACTTTTCCGACATTTCTTTCTTCAGCCACTCCATGTCATTGGAGACCTTGGCTACTTCAACACGGAGGTTATTTACCCCCTCATTAAGGGTTTCTAATTGAACAAGGGTGCGAGACTCCAACGTCTCCACCCTCTTCTCTAAATCAGTCACTTGGGCGTCCATCGTACCCCATGACACCCCTACCAAGGCAACACACGTTAATAATGTGAGAATATTTGAAAGTGATATACTTTTAGATTGCTTCGACACCGATGAACTCATTTTTGTTAAATAAAGGTTTGTATTTTGCAGCTGGGTCACCCTTTAGGATTTCGTCAGCTATTTTGATTGAGATGGTATTTTTAATAAACCGTTTTATATTTCGGGCGCCGTACTCTTCAGAAAAAGCGTTGTCGGTAATGAAATCAACCAGTTTTTTAGTAACGCGAATAGGTAGATTTTTTAACTGTAATCTCACAATTTTTTCCGCGTCATTCTTATTTAGGGAGTTAAAATAAATAACCGTGTCTAAACGATTAATAAATTCAGGAGAAAACCTATCCTTGAAGGCTTTTTCGATGTCGCTTTTTGCGGATTCGTACGTACTTTTCCTAGCTGCGAAGCCAACTTGTGCGTGCCCAACGTTGTCTTGCATCCCAATATTACTTGTAAAAATGATAACTGATTTAGTAAAATCTAATAGGTTACCATGCGAGTCAGTGAGGGTGCCTTCATCCATTAGGTTTAAGAGCAAATCAAAAAGCTTTGCGTGACCCTTTTCTATCTCGTCGAAGACTATAATCCATTCATTGGATTTCTCGGCTCGGTCTGACAGAATACCCTTCTCGTTATGTCCGATGTATCCGGGAGGGCTTCCAATCAACTTGGAGTACTCGTGCGAATTGGAGTACTCCCCACAATTAATTTTTAATAACTTATCATGAGAGCCAAACATTTTCTTTGTTAGTACCTTGGCTAATTCAGTCTTGCCCACGCCAGTAGGTCCAATAAAAAATAAATTAGTATTATCACTTAACCCTGACTGCATCAACTTCAAATGTTTTATTATCTCAGCGATTGGTTCCTGCTGTCCAACGATGGCTTTTTGTAAGAAATCTTGAATCTTTGAGAAATCACTGTATGTAAGTACTTTACGTTTCTTCTTAGTACTTGGGTCGTTCGCTGCTTCGATATAAGAGTTAATGGTTTTGTTGATTAACTCTAATGAGAAGCCTTGGTATATCTCGGTAACACATTCAAATAGGGCTTCTACAGACCCATCCTCTTCGTGGCACTCTTCCAAAATTTTATCGTAGTTTAGAACCAGTCGAGATAGCATAAACTGTACGTACTTGGTAATAGAGTAAGAGGGTGTAGTCACCTTCTCTATCATATCTTCCACAAGTACTTCTAACTCATCGTCCTTCAGTTTTTTAATTGGGATGAAGGAGTCTAGAGAGTGGGAATAAACTATAAATTTATCTTTAAATTCTTTGCGCATCATTTGTTTAGGTCGTCGAACGATAAGTGTGTTGTTTTTTTAGTGGATTTTGTTTTCATTTCCGCTTGAGTCATCTTTAACATTAAGTCGATAACTTTAACAACCTTATCATTCGCGCCTTGCGCTAGGTCTAAAGCCTTAGACATCTCTGCCTTTGCTTTGTCGTCTAGAGGGTTGTCAGCTACCATTTCCTTAAAATATTGAAATGCTTCTAACGCCAACGCTCTATCCTTAATGCAGTCTTTTACTACATCTTTTGCCATCTTCTGAACACGTGTTTCTGAGAAGTAGCTTGTTTTGGGGATATACTGTCTTGGCATTAATCTAATGGTTTCTTGCGCTTTTGCAAGTTCTTGTATTTTTTGGTTGCGTACCCTGCATCTGCCTTACCTTTAGAGGTTTGTGGCATTTTGGCAGGTCCATGCTTAACTTTGGTTCTTTTGGAGTATGCTTTAATTACGTTGATGTCGGTGCCGCCTTTAAAGCCTTTAACGACCTTATTGCCGGACTTTTCGCCCCACGTACCATGTGTAATAACATAAATTCTATCCGAGCCAGGTGTCGTGAAATAATGTCCGAAGTTGTGGGATGCCATCGCTGTGCTTATAGATGCGTGGACCGGCACTCGCGCCTTCTTAGAAGTAAGCTTACCTCTTTTCTCAGCGCTAACTTCCTTATTTCCAGACTTTTTCTTTTCGTTAATCATGAGTTTATCCTCGTAAGTATCTAGGCGTCAAACTCCACGGGATTAGTAATTTTGTACTCGTCTTTATACCCTTCGACGATGGGGTAGACGCGGGAACTGGTCTTTTTAGGTCTTTTAGCGGGAGGTGGTATAGGGTCCTCTTGCTTTTTAGGTTCTTTTTCAAAGACACCTCTGATACCTGCTCCTATGAAGGCTCCTGTTACCCATGCAGAGTAGCACCAAAAAAGTAGCATGCCCACTCCAGCTATCTGACCGATGAAGAACGCTATGTCGCTACCCATTATTTATTTTCTGGTAACCACCAGTCTTTCTCGACGAATTCAAAAGCTCCTGCACGTTCCTCGTCAGGGTTATTAGGGTCATATTTGTTGGTTACAAGATATAATAGCCCACAGGGCTCGTTTCCTACTGCAGTTAATCCGTGCCATTCTCCAGCTTTAACATGAACTACAGCAGGGTTATGTTCCCCGATGAAGAACTTCTCCGGACCATTCTCATCAGTGTAGATGCCTACCTGAGCCATACCGTTCAAGACACAGAAGAAGTCGTCCTGATACTTATGTCTATGCCATGCTTTAACAACCCCTGGGTATAGTATTGAGTAGTTAATCTGGTACTTCCCAGAGTCCACCATACCATAAATATCGTTAAGGCTCCAACCCCGACCATCAGCAAACTTAGGTAATTGAGTTATATGGCTCAATCTATCTCTCCTGATTCAATTTGGGAAGCTAATACCTTTGTTAGGTCAGCAGCGCGGCTTTTAGTTGCTCCATTATCCAGGGAATACCATCCTTTAGCGGGTGATGTAACTAAACCCTGTTTGTAAGCAGAGGTGGTAAGACCGAAATCTTGGGTTAACCCTTTATTGTACATTAGTTTAAACTCACAGTCTTGATATGGCACCGTGACCTTATTCTTCACACATTTAATTGTTCCCTTAATCCCGGTCGGATTTTTCATATCATCGTACAATATATCTCCTTTGGCTGATACTGTTTCGAGCGATACCGCACAATAATATAGTAATGCTTTACCACCACCGGCTTTGGTTCGAGGGTCACCAAAGACTAGACCTACTTTACTGCGCACTTGATTGATAATAATCAGAGCGGCTTTGTGTTTACGCAACAAAGGATTAATACGGCGCAGACATTGACCTGCGACTTTAGCTCTTAACGCGCCAGAAATTTCTCCATGGGCGCCAAGCTCACCTGCCATTTCTTTACGGGTAGGAGATACCCCAATGGAGTCATATCCAATAACAATAGGCGTGTCCTTATCTTTCTCCCGAATGGCTAAGATAGCATTCTCAATGGTTTCAAAACAACCTTCCATTGTTTCAGGGGTCGTGTAGATTAGCCTTTCGGAATCAACCCCCAAGACCTTAGCAAAGGAGGGGGAGTAGGCATGCTCGTTATCTACCATCACAGTGTAGTACCCCTGCTGTTGCGCCCCTTTGAACGCATGAGTTAGAAACACTGTTTTGGCAGTGGATGACTCCCCGTAAATCTCTGTTATACCCCCAATAGGAAAACCCCCGGTATAGCTACCGGAGATTATCTTGTTTAGGGCAAACGAACCAGAATCTACGAATCCAAAAACCTGACCTTCCTCAGAAAGCAGGTTCGCTCCGTCCAATCTCTTACAAATATCGTCTAATATGTTAGCCATGACCTATTATAGCCATCGCTGGAAGGATTAGGACTCTTTCTTTGCGGCTTTTTTCTTAGCAGGCGCTTTTTTAGCCTTAGCCTTTGGAGGGGCTACTGCAGCCTTGGCTGCTTCCTCTGCAGCTACTACAGCTGCTCGTTGTGCGCGACGTCGTTGGTGAATGTTCATAAATTTATATAGTCCCGCTTGTATTAGGCTTCACGACTTTGCTTGGCTTTTTCTTTTTCACGCTCTTCTTCTTAGGGGGAGGTGCATTTTCCTCGATGCGAGTTAAAGGGGCGCAATTAGGGTGCCCTTCTAAATCAAGTATCTCATTTGGACGTACTAATATGAAACCTCCTAAATCAATGTATACGTTTTGTCCTGTATTATTTTTAAATTTCATTATATTATTTATCCCCCCACAACACTTTAATGTCGGATTTAATCTGTTCCAGGCGGGAGGAGACTCCTGTATCGTATATACCAGCACCAGCATAATGTATTATATTGGAATCAAACCTAGAAGGGCTTCCGTTCCATTGTTCCGAAAACATACTCATATGATTCCATTTATAATCTAATTCATGTACTTTAAAATTGTGCTTGTGTATATTATATGATAAATGTAAATCTGCTGAGCCCCACCCAAGCCAGTATTCTCCGTTGTGGGGGAGAAAGATATCTCTGTGCATTTTAGACATTACGAATGTTCCTGCATTCGTGTAACCTTCTCTCCAATTAACATCACCCCATGCTCGTTGGATTCCGTGTAATTTATCTCTACGGTCGGGGCGTCGGCTACCTTTATCCTCATAGATACTTCCAATCATGTCCTCAGGAACGACCTTAAAAATATCAGGGCACTTTTTTGTTATTATCATGTCAGCATCTAAATTTAAAATCCTGTCGTACTTATCAAATAATTTTTCTATCTCTAAAATACGATAATGAGGTTTGTTGTCCTCCGTTAAAAAGGGAGCGTCCTCCGATAAAACAATGAAGTCAGCGTTACATCTCTCTGCGTAGTCCCTCATTATGGGAAGGGTAATGTCTGCCATGTCTTTAATGTTATCATCAGCACGGGTTACGATTGCGAATTTATTCATATATTTTTATAGTGTATTTCTTTCCATCTCTGATGAAGAAAGCTGGGTACTGTTCATTGTCCGCGATGCGGAGAAGGTTAAAGTTCTCTTCTAGAGTTTTATTGGTGTCTAGCTCACTGTCCTCGGTTGACCTCTTTGGGTAAGATGTTTCTTCCCCCTGTTGAGGTGCGGGCTCTAATTTATCTCGTAATGCAATATATTTCATCACCATCGATAATACTTTTTTCCCTTGCAGCTCTTTAATACGCGTGTTAAGTTCTGTCCCGTCCAACTCGATAACATCTCTCAAATACACATCTCCATTGTCTACTCCTCCAGCAGCTTCAAACAAAGTGATAGGGATAATATCCTTTCCTTCTAGTACTTGCCACGCAAGTGGAGACCACCCTTTTCCTTGTGGAAGTTGGCTTGGATGGACTACAATGTTGTTTGTGTTCAAAGCTAGTAGTTCAGAAGATATTAATTTTTCGCAAGACAATACTAAAAGAACATCGCCCTCGGTAATTTCAGAAACATTAAAAACATGTTTAACTGTATGAGAGTGTTCTAGAAGTTCCATTAGCCGCGTGGCATAAGGAACAAACCAGCTGCGTGGGTTATCAGTTAGAATTGTTATCTTCACGGCTCTTGAATATTGTAAATTCGGTTAAGTCTCTGTAACCATTGTTTTCCCCTAAATCGGGAACATGTTCTGGGTAGTTCTGCATCAAGGCTAAACCATGTGCCGCTTCTTGGGGTGTCATATACATGTTCCACCCAAGCATATCAATATCATCCTCATGATAAAGTTTCTCGCTTCGACCTTCATAACGAGCTTTCTTAAACCACTCTACAGCTTTAGGGTCATCTGTTAAAATCATCCCACCTTTCCCCATTGGCAAAGTTTTCTTAATATGAAAAGATAAACACATGAAGGCGCCTGGTTTATACATATTAGACGTAAGGCGTTTTGCGGAGTCCCATATAGGGTACGGATTTAATTGGTAAGCTCCTTCCCACTCTCGGTCTTCGAACTTGACCTCCCCTCCGGAATGTATTACGGACATTGGTACTGACAGGTATGTTTTCTTGGGCAGTGAGACCGTACTTACGTTGAGGTACTTGCACGCTAGAAATAATGCGTTCGTACAGCTATCTACTGCCACGGCATAAGGTGCCCCTGTGTAGGAGGCAATCTTACTTTCAAAAGCTTTAACTATTTCGTAGGGGTTGTGATTCATTTTTTAGGCACCAAAAGATATTCTCCCCACCGATAAAAACTTGTCACGGGCGCTCCTTCTAAGGATATATCATAATCCTCAAATAAAGTAGAAAAATCAAACCCTCCATCTTCAGTCTTAACAAACCCAGGATAATGCTCATGTTTCTCCGGGTGGTCAGCGTGGTAGCATAGTTGCCATATGGGTTTAACGTTTTTAATTAGGTTCTTCATTCCGAATAACGCGATTGTTTCCATTCCTTCAATATCCAGTTTGATGAAGTCTGGGTTTGGTATGTTATTTTCTTTAACATATTTATCAAGTTCCACGTATTTAATCAAAGCTTCTTTACGTTCCCCTTGGTCTGTGCAGTCATTAAATTTGGTCTCCACTTCGTAGGTCTTGTTAGAAACCGCAACGTTATGGACATCAATAGATGGGTAAGCACCACAGTTTTTAACGGCTCGTTTACTGTTTGACGGAAATCCTTCAAACGCAATTACATCAAACCCTTCTAACGCCATGGGAATTGAAAAGGTGCCAATGTAAGCACCTATATCATACACAACTCCCTCTTTAGGGATGTGTGGCACTAACGACTCAAATTGATGGTCTCCTCGGGTATAAATAGAACCTCGACGAATTTGCATATCAGGGTTATGTCCTGAGTCCAACAAATCGTAGTATTGAATAGTGTGGTTTTTGTATTTTACTGTTGCGTCTGTCATCTTAATTGCATTCTTCGCATTTAGCGGTTAAGTTGAAGCCGGTTTCTTCCCACCCTTTATGGCAATTGTGCCATACGTTTCTGGTGAATGGGTCGAAAGTGCTTCCTACGTCTATAATAGTGAGGTCTGGTCGTTTTTCATACCATTCTTTTACCAAAACTCGAGCCATAGGTCCACATGTAATAAGTACAACCGAGCCCTCATCAAAATCTTTTATAAATTCTTTTGCTTCAGCATATGATGACCACGCATCTTGTTTAGGTACTAGGTATTGAGTTGTAACGTCAAAAGGTAACCATTCCATGGTTTGGTCATCTCCACCCACCCAATAAACTTTGCGGTCATTTATAACTTGAGGGAATACCTCAATGAAATTTTTCCAATGACGATTAGTGAATACGACAGCGTGAGTTTGGTGGGGGTAATCGTCTCTAACCATACTTTGTGCAAGTTGAGAATGAGGAGGGAAACATTTACTGCATGGCAACCCTACCCAATAATTCTCTTGTTCGTGTTTTAAGGCGGAGGTGAGATTCTCCCGTAACTCCGCACTAACCATTTGGTCACCCCGTGCGACTACCTGTCCTGTTTGCCAGATTCCTAGCATCTCCCCATCATTAAAACGTCCTAATGCAAAAGGGATTTTATTTTCTAATTTTTCAATAAGGGTATTATATTTATCCATCTCTTATTTCACTAGTTTCACGATATCTTCAATAGACGGCGTAACAAGGTAATTAACTTTGTTATTGAATGGATTCCATGTCTTTTCGTAACGCTCTTTCAGACCATCGCCTTTAGTGTTACTCCATACAATAGTTTTTGCTTTACAAAGGGCAGCTAAATGCATAGGACCACTGGACTGCCCTACAACAACCTTAGATTGGTTAATAACTCTAATAACTTCAGACAAAGGTTTATCATAAAACTTATCTACGGGCAAGTCTACATCACACGTTCCTTTGGATGTCCCAATTAAAGCTATCGTCTTCCCTTCTGATAAAAGTCTTTTGACAAGCCTCTCATTCCATTCAAAGCCGTCATTATCCTCAGCTCTGTGCGCCATCTCGCGCAAATGCAATACGGCGTCATACTTCTTCTTTGTATTCTTTTTGTAAGATTTGTATTTTGCGAACTCTTGATGATTCCAGTAAGGGACAGTTTGACGACTATCGAACACGTTTAACTCAATATCTTTGTCGTTTATCAGCTTGTTAATTTTTTCTACGATGTCCGGAGGTGTATCGTGGGCTGGTTGGGTCTGCCTCTCCTCTGGAGTAGCAAAATAAAGTTTATCTGTAAAATCTTCGTACAAATGTTTAAACGGTTCAAAACAAACCCCGTGTACTTCGTCAAAATCTTCCGCGGCTTTACGTATAAAGCCTTGCCAGACCATGAGTTCCCAGCCGAATTCGCCTGAGTATAAAGGAAAGAATAGTATTTTTTTCATTTTAAATCTGTAACTGCTTCGAGTAATTTTGAATCTAGCTCCGTTCTTAGAAGTTCTGCGTTAGGGACAATGCAATGACCCCCGATAGAACCCTGCGGGGGAGCTAAAGTTGGGCGTACAACATTAGGTTTACCTAACTCGGTATAGCCACTATTATACGATACGTTGTAATGCGTTTGAGCTTCATCAAAATTAACTCCATGTTTGTCGCATAGTTTTTTAGCATAATCATGCCACGCAATACATACCCCGTAATAAGAAGTGTCTAGAAGTTTTGCTACCTCTGTAGTGATAGACGATTCATATACATCACACTCTATACCTAAATCGTGGGTAAAATGTCGAGAGGCTGGTATCGCACCTACTCCCCCAAAAACCTTCACGAAGGTATGAATACCCTCTGCTAAGTTAGGGTGTACGCCTCTGACAGGGGAGTGGGCTACGTTAGGGTAGTCTGCGCTAATCAGTTTGGTTGTGCCGGGCGGCACGGTTGAATGAATTATAGTTAGACCTGGTTTTAAGGTATCGATATACTCCGATACCTGCGCTACAAACTCATAACTAAAAGGAATGCATATATTCAAAATACTCACTCCCCCTAACTCATCATCACGTTCCATATCTTTAATTAAGGGAACAAAATTGTTCGCCAAATAAATGTCGTCTAGGGCTTGCCCTATCTCACCGTACCCAATAATACCTATAGTTTTCATAGTTCTAAAAGTTCTTTCCACGCATCATAAATTTTATCTTCATCCCACAACTCGAATTTGGTCGTAGCGGCTTTATTGCCATGGTAAGGAATTCCAGCTCGTATACACTCAGCCCGTACTCGTCCGAATGCCTCAGGCAAATCATCAGAGTTTGATTGGTATACACACGAAATGGAATCGTATATCTTTTGTTTGTCCAGTTCCATCCCCATGTGTACTATCCTGTCACTAAGGATGGGTTTTATGTAAGTATCATAGTACTCTTGGTTGTAAATATTGCCGTAAATTAGAACTTTGTCGCAGCCGTCCGCTAAGGCTCTCCTTACGGATACGTGCGTTTGCTTCATAGGGCACAAAGTTCCTATTACCCCTGCTATATCACCCTCAGGTTTTTGAGAGGAGGTAACCCCTCGCATACAATTGGGAATTACCTTGCCATAAACTCCTTGCCAAGACCTCTGGTCCTTACTCACAAAACGGATTTTATCATAACCCTCTATTGGCTGTTCCTTTAATTTGAAAACCTCTTTCTCATGGCACGATAAAATTATTTTTTTAGCCAAAGGATGCCGTTCAGCCATAGGAAGAAAATGCCCTATCACCGTGTCTCCTTTCTCTATATCAAAGTTCGTAAGCATATCGCCCTTGCATTTATCTAAATGCCATTCATGTGGACCATACAAAGTACAGTCGTGACCTCTTTCATTAAATAAATCACAGAGCTCCATTAAGGAAAAGGTGGAACCCCCTTCCATAGACCATCCTGTAATAATTTTTATTTTTGACATAATATAGTTTGTGATTGGTTTTCATCACCCTCAGAATAATGGTGTAATACTTTAAAGCCGGTATCCTGTAAAATTTTTCTTAAATTCATTTTATTAAATTCTACTCTGTGGTTAACTTCGAGAAATTTCTTTAAAGTGGAGATATTCCTCTCAGGTACCTCAACAGAAAGTATCCCACCTTTTTTCAACATAGCATACGCTTGAAGTAAATCCTTTTGGGGGTTATGTAAATGTTCTAAAGAATGACACATTACTACAGCGTGATACTCCTCCTCCTCAAATGTTAACTCCTCAAAGTAACCACAAAATACGTGGTTATTGATTCCATGTAACTCCAAGTCGGTTGCGGCTGAGCTTATGTCATTTCCGCGGGGATACCAACCTCGGGAAAGGGCTTCGCGTAAAAACACCCCGTGCCCACACCCTACATCAAAAATGCGCCCTCGATTAGGCAATACCTTTTCTATAATATCAAGTTGGTGTTGTGCGTAGAGTGTACGCTCGGCACGTACTGCCTGGTTACGTTGGGAGGTTAACGTAAAATCTTGTAGCTGTTCCCGGAGTTTAGCCCTAGAAGGGTACTCCAAATTAATAAACAGCCCGCATTCAACGCATTCCACAAAACATGTGCCCGTCTCCTTAAAGGTTTCCCCGTTACATACAAAACACTTACCCATGCTCTCTCTCCAAAAACTTCCATATCTCAGTGTCTTCCACCTCATTATCTTGCAAGATAACTTTCTCTAAATCTCTGCCTTGTTGGCTATAACGAAACTTAGGGTCCCGCGACGGTACATCTGCTCTACCACGCTCAAGCTTAGCTCGGTACTCTTCTTTAGACTTTACCCAGTAATGGTTAATTCTGAATATGTCGGCGGTACCTGGCTCGTTAAACGCTCCTTGACAGGGCTCTCCTAGCTCATTTACTGCTGTGCCTTGCATATAGTAAAAGGAATGGGGGTTGAATGCGGGGGCTACCGTAAATTGGGGTTGGCAAATCGTCTTAACGTGTTTGTTTATTTCCTCGCCTCGTTTAGTATAGTTAAGAAGTACTCCACCCGTTGGACGCGACTCATGCCCGTTAGAACCAAAAAATACTTCGTTAACAGCTATGCCAGGAGCTTTACCTTCAAAGTCTTTAAGTCGTGTTTTTAAATCTCCTCCGGGAGCAAACAAAAACTCATCTAAATCAATAAATGCCATCCATGTTGATTGGTCCCTATAAGCAGTTAAAGCATTATAGTAACAAGCAAGTTGGCACATATCCATAGTGTTATAAGAATAGGTAACCTTCCCAGATTTGATATAAGGATGAAGAACTTCAGTACTGCCGTCCGAACTACCGTTATCGTAAAGGTAAAAGTGTTCTACTCCCACGCTTAAATGGAAATCTAACCATTCTTCGAGGTTAGGGCGTTCATCTTTTAAGACTGCTACTACACTAAGATACTTCATCGCTTTGATTTTTATTATACTGAGCTAATGCATCTGCTTTAAGACCCATGCACTGATGGTATAAATCGACACGACCTTGGATAACTTTGTTAATATCGAATAAATCATCACATAAAAGTTTTAGGTTTTGCCCCATCTCTTTTACATGTTGTGGGTCTTTAATACATTTAGTTAAAATTTTAATCCAGTCGCTTTTAGCATTTTTAGGGTCAATTAAATACCCTGTTTCACCATTCACAATTAGTTCATCATAACAACCTACATCAGTAGCAACCAAGGGCACTCCGTAACGAGCACCTTCAATAGCTTTGATTTCTGATTTCGAGTCATTAAAAGGGTTTGGGTCAAGAATAGCTAAATTAATATCAATGTTGCGGTACATCTCCCCGTAGGAATTAGGTGGCATGGCAGGGTACACAGTATAATTCTTGTGCCCTCTAAACCCTCTAGAAAGAATACGTTCGTAGCCTTCCCATACATCCCACTGCCAATCTCGTTGGTCCGGAGCCTGTACGGGCTTGCCATAAAAACCCCAATGCACGCGTTCTTTGCCTACCTTTTGATTTACTAAGTAGGGTACCCCTGCGAAGTGTTTTACATCCACGTCATGATGAATACCCCCTACCCAACCCATACGGGTTACCTTTTTAGGGGCTAGGGTTTTGGTTGCGTTCCAACACGGTAGATTGTAATCGATTGTATTCTTAACAACCACCAAAGCTCCCCGTACAAACTCAGCTATGCGTTCGGCAAACTTACGTTGGGTAACGGTGACTAAATCAGCGTTACTGTAAATATATTTCGTTACCTCATCCAATCTCTGCTCCTTATAAACTTTATACAGCCGGTGCCCTTCATACAAATCCGAAAGAAGGTCATCTGTATCGAAGTGTGTGAACTTACCGTTCTCTGCTCCGATGCGGAGGATGTCTGCAGTGTACTGACCTCCGAAGTTGTGTATGTTTTGGGTGAAGACAACGTCTGCCCACTTTATATTTTCATACTCAAAATCCTCAGGCGTCTTCGCCCCGGTAGAAGCGTCCCACCCCAGAGGATTATCGTCAAAACGAACCTCCACTTGGTCACCACAATGTTCCATTAACTTCTCCATAGGAAGGAGGATGCGGTAGTAAGCGCACCCTCCATGATTCGATGGACAAGCTAAAATCTTTAGCTTTTCTGCCATTTATAAATATAACTCCGTTATAATTTTGTAGGCGATTAATCCCACCCCGGTAGACCCGAGCAATACACAGAGTCCTAATAAAAATCCTGTGTTTGCGTAAGGTTCGAAAGATGGGTTACCTGCTTGCCGCTTCGCATAAAAGCTTTTAGTGTCACGTGAATCCATTAACTAGTCCACCTTTAGATTTTTTAAGTGAGACATGTAATCGTCATCATCAGCGGCGGGAGCATTTTCAGCGGCGATAACGTCAGGATGCGTGCCTTTACTTGCAGCCTCCAATTCCATCATCATGCCTTTCAACTCATCATAATCAGCGACCTTTACAAGACCATGAATATCATGTAGCTCATCCATCCACTTAGCACTTTCGGCATCACTACCAGCAGAACTTTGTTTTGGTTTTGGAGAAGACTTGTCATAATTTGGCCATTGTCCTTGGGTATCTTTTACAATTTTGAAATCCCAACCTTCTTTGAGGTCAGTAATATCCCCAAAGTCTTCGTCAAAGAAACAGTCAAGTACTTTACCAAAAAGCTTTTGCCCTACGGATAGAATCTTAACTGACTCATCACGACGGTCTACAACGTTCATATAAAAACGCTTACGAGACTTAATCTGACGTGCGAGGTCTTGGAGTTCTTTGCCTTTAGGGGTTTCTTTGCCAATGGCATTAATTTCTTTCCACATGTTGTAGTAAGTATCGCATACAGGACACTTACCACCCTTTACACGTGGGCAGTGATAATTCTTGTCGTTAAGACGGTGAATCGCGGTTTCAGCATAAAATTCTGTGTCGGTCCCCTCCTTTGCAGGAAGAACGCGTACGACAGACGTACCTTCGTCCATCATAAAGAATTTGCTTAGGAAATCGGAGTTGCCTCCGGAGCCGCCGGGGTTATTAATCTCGGCATATTTTTTTCTTAGTTGTTCGATGTTAACCATAGTTTTTAAAGTTGTTCAATTAGTTTAGCCTCTGCTCGTTTGTTCGCGGAGAGCTGTATTATTATATCCTTTTGGTGGTCCAAACTGGACACAATATTCTTACATAAATTAAATTTATGTGCCTTCGACACGATACCGCGTTGAAGGGTCTGAAGCTCAGGCTGAGTCTTCAGGTATGCGTCTAAAGCACGGTCTGTAGTTTTCTGACCTGCTTGCCTCATCTCCTCGCGACGTGCCTCGCGAAGCTCTGCTTCCCTTGTTTCACATAGGAGGTTGGCACGGTCTACTTCTTTCTTTGCATAAGCCATTACACCAGCAAAGAACGCAAATGTAGATGGATGGTTACCCATAGCCTCTTGGAAGTTATGTTCAGAAATAGCTATGTACTTCTTAGTAATATCCATGTAAGAGTCTTCTATGTTGTCGTAAATTTCTTTTATGTTAATCATTGTCTGCGAAAATAAATTGGAATAATTCAGGGTTTAAACCTGCCATTTGTTGTACCATGTTTGAAGTAACACTTGTTAAGTATTCATTACTCATGCTAGGGATTTCATCGTCGTCATTCAATCCGAAAATCTCATAGCCAATGTGGCATATTTCATGTAGTAACGTACCTTTGTAATCCTCAGCATGTTGGTTAGGGTCAATCGTTAAAAGATATTTTGGAAACTCTACGCACCCATAAAGATTATCTTTCTCTAATGATTGTTGTTTTATTTCGAAAGTTTTTATACCTGTGTATACGGTCATCGGATGTTTATATTTAGGGAATTTTTTACTCATTGTTGTGTTACCGTTAATCTAGTGTAATCGATTCGGATGGGCACGATGTAACGTGCTCTACCGTTTCGCGATTTCATTACGAACATACGAGCTTTACCTTCATCAAACTCCTGTTCCTTTTGATTGATAGAGAAAGCTAAGTCGCATACA
>Ga0209757_10000184_pt1 | contig 16117 bp, 7 predicted proteins | sample ETNvirome_6_1000_FD_185472 | JGI IMG/M metagenome (GOLD analysis project Ga0209757, IMG submission 185472) | Marine viral communities from the Pacific Ocean - ETNP_6_1000 (SPAdes) (version 2) | ecosystem: Environmental > Aquatic > Marine > Oceanic | place: Pacific Ocean | collected 2013-06-19 | reverse complement strand
AGTACCGCCCATTCCCATCATACCACCAAGACCTATACCTTCAATATTTTCTTTTAGACCCTCTTCTCCTTCTTCTTCATCGAAATCTTTGACTCTACGCTTACGTCCTCGAGAAAATCTCCGAGGATCGTCACCCTTGTTGCCGCCCCAAGTCTTCTCTTTTTCGGACTCATCTTCGTCTTCAGATTCATCTTTATCAAAATGTTGCTCTGAACCTTTTCGAGCTCCCTTGGGTTTAGGTTTGCCTAAATTTTCCGGGTTTCTATTTCTTTCAGCGAGAACATATTCGCCTAACAATTGGTTGATTTTATCGTCGTAACGTGCCATAATGTTATTTATGTTTATCCAGTACGTTTCCACGCAAAAATTGTCGATGCATCGGCCCCCGTCGTTAAAACCTCACCGGCTGCTTCCCATACTTGGCTTGTTCCATATAAGACACCCGGCGGAGGGCCGAACGCGCCCGGGTTTATATTAAGGGTTGTATATAAAATGGAAGTTGTAGGGTATATTACATCCCAATCAGCTTTTATTCCATCAGCTGATTTTTGTAATATCTGAGGTATCGATCCTCCTGACGCAGAATCAACATTTATGTTTAATGTTCCTGTGGTAATTATGGAAGCGGTTGGGTCTTCATCTACCATTAACCCTTGTCCTACAGATATTTCAGTTACTGTACCATCTATTGCGGGGTCGGTTAATAAAAAGTAATTATCTTCTTGTAAATTGTTTGTACCTGATAACGCTTTTAACTTATTATCTTGTAAATCATATACTATATCACCTGAGACTGCATATGAAATCGTATTGCCGGCTACCCGATCAGAGCCGAGGTTACTGATATAAAATTTTTGTCCTACTATATTACCACCTGTTGTAGCTTCATCCCCAACCCATACCTTTTTAGAATCTGTAGCGTAACCTAATTCAGCGGTGTCTAAGACTATGTTATCTTTTTGTGCTGTGGTCCCGCTTCTAATTAAGATCTTTGTAATTTGATCTGCCATATAGATATTTATACTTGAGTCTAAAAGAACCATTCTATAATAGATGCAATGGCAAAAAAACTTTCGTGCATTGTTAGTGGGAGAACTGTAACAATAGCAAATTCATACTATAGTAAAAAGGTTGAAAAAGCCGGTAGTGAAGAAAAATTAAATTCAACATACATTTGTAAAGAAGCAAAAAAGCTTTTAAGGTTAGGTAATAACATAGAAAACGTAAGAGAAAGGTTATGTGATGAAGGGATTTTAAGTTCTCTACCAGACTTAGACGAAGATCTTGTTATTGAGATAGTGTTTGGTAACAATAAAAAGAAGTTTATTAGTTCAACTGATTTTAATACTCTTTCAAGCGTAACACACAATCAAACGGATCCAGATGTTTTATCTTTTATTGCGAAGCTTTCTAGATAAATATTTTAGTGCCTATATCGATTCCAGAATTAATTAAGAAATACGGTAAAGCAATTCCTGTTAATGAAAGTAATATAGGTAAAATAAACATTGGTGGGCCTACACCTACTAGAACATACACACCTACTAGATCTCAAACACCTACTAGAACAACCACTCGATCACAAACACCTACACAGACACAAACACAGACACGAACACCAACTCAAACCCAAACACAAACGGGAACCCAAACCGCAACCCAAACAAAAACTAAAACTCAATCATCTACTAGTACCCGAACACCAACACAGACCCGGACTCAAACACCATCACAGACACAGACCCGGACCCGAACACCATCACAAACAAAATCAACAACACCAACAAGTACTCAAACAAGGACTCGATCAGCAACTACAACACCAACACAATCGCGCACAAAAACACAAACACCAACAAAAACACAAACACCAACAAGAACAAGAACACCTTCACAAACAACTACAAGAACACCAACACAAACACAAACAAGAACACCATCACAAACACAAACTCTTACATATACTCAAACCAGAACAAGATCTCAAACACCTACAAGAACGCAAACACCAACTGAAACAGCTACACAAACTCCAACTAGTACTCGAACACCTACCAGTACAAGGACAGAAACACAAAACCCGTCTCCTTCTGCTACATCATCACGAACACAAACACAATCTAGAACACAAACACCAACACAAACATCAACTCAAACTAAAACAAGAACCCAAACGCCTACTCAAACTAGGACAACAACACAAACACAAACAAGATCATCAACACCCACACAAACTAGAACGCCTACACAAACTAGGACAACAACACAAACGCAAACACAAACATCAACACCTACTCAAACAGCTACAAGAACTGCAACACAAACTAAAACAAGAACCCAAACGCCTACTCAAACTAGAACACCATCACAAACACAAACGAGAACACAAACACCAACACAAACTAGAACATCATCACAAACAACTACAAGAACGCCAACACAAACCGAAACAAGGACAAGAACACCGACTCAATCACCGACTCAATCACCGACTCAGACACCAACGCAAACCAGAACACAAACTAGGACACCTACACAAACTAGGACACCAACGCAATCCAGAACACAAACAAGAACTCGAACACCCACACAAACACGAACAAGAACAATAACGTCAACACGAACACAAACACCAACGCAAACATCTACTCAGACACCAACGCAAACAAGAACTCAAACACCCACACAAACCAGAACGGAAACACAAGTAATTACTCCAACTAGAACATACACACCTACTAGATCTCAAACCCCCACACAAACTAAAACAATTACACAAAGTAAAACGATAACGCAAACGCCTACTCAATCAAGAACATCAACTCAAACATCAACTCAAACATCAACTCAAACACCTACTCAAACACCTACACAAACCAGAACAAAATCAATTACACAATCTCCTACACGAACTCAAACACCAACACGAACTCAAACACCTACTCAAACACCTACACAAACACCAACACAAACATCTACGAGAACACCTACGCAAACTAAATCTTCAACACAAACACCAACCAACACAAGAACAAACTCGAACACCAACACACAAACACAAACACCAACGAAATCACGAACAGAAACACGAACACAAACGCCAACTCAAACACCTACACAAACCAGAACCGAGACTCAAGCTGCAACACTAACGAGAACTAAGACAAACACACCCGTTACTTTATGATCTTGAAGACAGGGTGTGAAGAATAAATATATTTGTGGCGACTCAACGTAAAGTTATTGATTATGTGAATATTGGCAGTACCGTCTATGCCACACCCACCCCAAATGTTACTGTAACTCCAACCGTAACAGTATCAATTACAACTACTCCTGAAATAACTACCACAAAAACAACAAGTGCTACGTCTATTCCTACGCCTACATCCACCCGTACAAGCACACAAACTAGAACAGTATCTAGAACTCCGACATCGGGAGTATCGCCTACTTTATATACACCAACGCCTACGTCTACACAAACAAGAACCCAAACTTCAACATCTACACAAACTCGTACGCCTTCATCCACGACTTTTGTAACACCAACAGTTACCCCCTCAAATGATGTTACTCAAACAGTATCACCCACTGTAACTGTTTCTATTACTCAAACACAAACACAAACACCTACACGAACAAGAACACAAACTCGAACATCTACACAAACACAAACAAGCACTCGAACATCAACCCAGACTCAAACCCAGACTCAAAGCCAAACTTACACATCTACGAGAACAAAATCTATTACGCAAAGCGTAACACGTACTGGTACGGGTGCAATAACACCAACACCTACAAGATCGAGAACACCAACACAGACACCAACTAGAACAGCTACTAGCACAAATACGCGAACAAGATCACAATCACCAACACAAACACCTACACGGACCGCAACACAAACGCCTACACCAACACAGACACCAACACAAACTAGGACACCATCGCAAACAGCTACAAAATCGAGAACACCTACTCAAACCAGAACTCGAACACCTTCACAAACAAAAACAAGAACGAAATCAATTACTCAATCTGTTTCCATCACCCCTACCGTTACTAGAACACAAACACCAACATATACACAATCACAGTCACAAACCCAAACAAGAACTAGAACATCAACTCCGCCAGCTGGTGTAACCCAAACTCCAACACCTACAAGAACAAAAACAGTTTCACCAACAATAACTCAAACAATTACAGAATCACCCCCTGGTGGTACAACACCAACACCTACACAAACACCAACAAAATCAATAACACAAACTAGAACCAGAACGCAAACAAGAACACAAACTAGAACGATGACTTATACGCCAACTGACACCCCGGCTTAAGAGTTTAGTACAGATTAAATAAATAATGTTGTGGCGATACATTTTAATAGAGGAGTTCCTATAAATCAAAATAACCCTAATGATCCTACCATAAGGCGGGTAGATAGGAATCGTCCAATTAATCCTAATATTTTTAATCCAAACCCTCAAACAATTAGGACTGACAATGTTACCGGGCGAATACCCTTAGGGCAGCCAGAAAAAAAATATAAAGTTACACATGATCCGGACCCATATCAAACACCAACACCATCACCTTCCGTTACTGTTTCTCCTACAATAGATACAACAGCTACTGCAACAGTAACAAAAACACAAACAACTACTAGTACACAATCGCGCACAAAAACACAAACACCTTCACAAACACAAACAAGAACACCAACGCAAACTAAATCACAAACACAAACTGCCACACAAACACAAACACAAACACAAACTAGAACAAAATCAATAACACAAACACAAACAAGAACACCATCACAAACACCGACAAAATCAATAACACAAACACAAACAACAACACAAACAGTAAGCAAATCTAGAACACAAACACCAACACAATCTAGAACACAAACACAAACACCTACAAAATCTATTACACAATCACCTACAACAACACAAACACCTACACGGACCGCAACACAAACGCCTACACAGACCACAACACGAACATCAACTCAAACACCATCACAAACACAAACACAAACACCTACAAAATCTATTACAGAATCACCTACAACAACACAAACACCAACACAAACGCGCACCAAAACAACAACACAAACGTCTACACAAACTCAAACACCTACACAATCTAGAACACCTACACAAACACCAACAAAATCAATAACACAAACATCAACAATTACTGTTAGCGTTTCTCAAACACAAACACAAACACAAACACCAACACAAACACATTCACAAGGAGCTACACCGACTAGAACACCAACACAAACACAAACACCAACTGTATCTAGATCACGAACACCTACACAAACAGTTACTAATTCACAAACTGCCACACAAACACAAACACCAACACAAACAAGAACTGAAACTTCACCAGTTACGCCAACACAGACACCAACATCTACACAAACTAGAACAAAATCAATAACACAAACTGCCACACAAACACCTACACCAACACTAAGCAAAACCAGAACACAAACACCAACACAATCTAGAACACAGACACCAACACAGACACCAACTCAAACACCTACTCAATCTCAAACACCAACTCAAACACCAACACCAACAGTAACACCTTCAACAGTATTTACTTACACTTGTATGTTGACAGGTACTGGTGGATCACCACATCCTGGGGTTAGTGGTGTTACTTTCCAATCTGCGGTCGGTGATACATTAGAATTTGATTGTATTGGATCTGGTTCACCAACAGTTGCTTCCATGATGATAACAGTAAGTGGAGTAGTGAAATCATTAGTACCGTATGCATTAACAAATTACACAGGTCAAGATTTCAGAGTTAAAATTGAAGGTACGTTCTATTCTAGTACGTTCTTAGATGGTACAAGGGCATTTTAATGAAAAAAATATTGTTAACTGGGACAGGGGGCGCACCTCACGTCGGCGCATTGGGTGTTTCATTTCAAGCTGCAGAAGGTGATAAATTAGAATTTTCACCTGTGGTAGAGGGTACACCAGGAATAAATGGACTAATTTTATACGTAGATAATATACCAAAGTGTGTTGTAAATTATAGTATAAATGAATATACGGGTACAGAAGCAAAATATATAGACGCTTCTACTTCAAAAGAATACACTATAAACTTGACAAATAAAGATATACTCCTATCTACTTAATAAATATAGTAAATGGGTTCTGTATTCTTTACCGGGCAAACAATTCGATATGTTGGTAGTACTCCGCTGACTGTAAGCGAGACTGTTTTATCTGCAGCCCCAAATGTTAATACTATGTTTTCCGGGGAAGACCCGAACGCTCCTGGTTTAATAAAATATGTACCAGGTCTTCCTGACTTCTTACAGGGGTTTACAAAATTTGTACCAGGAAGCACTTACATGGTATTTACTAGAGGGTTATCTGTATTACCATTAAGCGCGCCATCGACTGTTGATTTTATACCAAATACAACTGCTGATGAAGAAACAGATGCGTTGATATTAAAATCTGGTGTTTCGTTTTTTACGTCTACATCATCAGGTTCACCTAATATTTTTACTGGAACGGGTGTCGTTACTTCTGCATTTGCAGTTATTAGTGCGAGTAATTATGTGAATAAAATATTCCGAGTTACTCCGAACGACGCTAATGTAAATCCACTATACGTTCAATATGGTCCAGGACTACCTGAATTCCTTCAAGGTTTTACTCTTCTTGAACAAAACAGTAGTTATATTGCATTTTTCCAAAACCAGGCATTATCTGCAGGGTCAGCATTGGAAGGGTTTTTTCCATTAGAAATATATAACTCTGAAGCTACACCTACCCCAACACCAACAAGAACTATTACAAGAACACCTACTCAAACGCCTACTAATACCCCTACAAGAGCAGCAACACCAACACAAACACCAACCCAAACACAAACACCAACCCAAACTCAAACACCAACCCAAACTCAAACACCTACACAATCTAGAACGGAAACACAAGGAGCTACAGCCACTCAAACGCCCACACAAACTAAATCAATTACACAAAGTAAAACTAGAACGCAAACACCTTCACAAACAAGAACACAAACACCAACACAAACAACAACACAAACACCAACACAAACTAAAACCAGAACACAAACACCCACCCAATCAAGAACACCTACACAAACTAGAACAACAACACAAACTAAAACAAGAACACAAACACCAACAGGTACTGCAGCAGTTACACCTACAAAAACAAGAACACAAACACCCACACAAACACAAACACAAACACAAACACCAACTCAAACAAGAACACCAACTCAAACAAGAACACCGTCACAAACAGCAACAAGATCACAAACACCAACACAGACACCTACTCAATCTAGAACAAGAACACAAACTCAAACACCAACACAATCTAGAACGGAAACACAAGGAGCAACAAGAACACAAACACCAACACAATCTAGAACACCATCACAAACAGCAACAAGAACACAAACACCAACTCAATCAAGAACACCTACACAAACAATAACAACAACACGATCTAGAACACCAACTCAAACAAGAACACCCACTCAATCAAGAACACCTACACAAACACCAACTCAAACATCAACTCAAACGCCTACACAAACACCAACTCAAACAAAAACACCTACTCAAACAGCTACTAATTCAAGAACTGCTACACAAACGAGAACAAAATCTATAACAGAAACAAGAACAAGAACGCAAACACCAACACAATCTAGAACACAGACACCAACACAAACTAAAACAAGAACTCAAACACCAACCCGAACAGCAACAAGAACACCTACACAAACACCAACCCAAACTCAAACACCTACACAATCCAGAACGGAAACACAAGGAGCTACACCTACTCAAACGCCAACCCAAACAGCTACTAGAACACCTACTCAATCACGAACACCCACACAAACTCGAACACCATCACAAACACAAACAAGAACACAAACACCAACCCAAACCAGAACACCATCACAAACAGCAACAACTACACAAACAGCAACAAGATCTCGTACACCGACAAACACAAGAACAGCTACACAAACGTCTACCCAAACAGCTACACAAACACCAACCAATACTAGAACGACCACACAAACAAGAACAAAAACACAAACTCGTACACCTTCACAAACGAGAACAAAAACATCAACGCCAACAAGATCACAAACACCAACACAATCACCTACACAAACTAGAACACCATCACAAACAGCAACACGCTCACAAACACCAACACAAACTAGAACACCTACAGAATCTAGAACACCAACACAAACACGCACTCAAACACAAACACCTACTCAAACAAAAACAAAAACAAATACACCAACAAGAACACAAACACCTACACAAACTAGAACAGCATCCCAAACAGCAACAAGAACTCAAACACCTACTCAAACCCATACACAAGGAGCTACACCAACTAGAACACCAACACAAACGCGCACAAGAACTCAATCACCAACAAAAACACGAACACAAAGTCCAACACAAAGTCCAACACCTACACAAACTAGAACCAGAACACAAACTCGAACACCAACTGAAACAAGAACACCAACACAAACTCCCACACAAACACCAACCCAAACTTCTACAAAGACAAGCACTCAAACAAGAACACAAACACCAACACAAACAAGAACACCTTCACAAACAGTTACACCAACACAATCTCCCACAAGAACAAGAACACCCACTCAATCAAGAACGCCAACACAATCACCCACTCGATCACAAACACCAACACAAACAATTACAGGTACAACAACACAGACACGTACACAAACACCTACAAGAACGGTTTCACCTACGCAAACGCCTACACAAACAGCAACCCAAACCAGAACACGAACGCAAACGCCTACACAAACTAGGACAAAAACCTCAACCTCAACAAGAACTGCAACACAAACACCAACAAGAACTGCAACACAAACACCAACAAGAACACAAACACCTACCAATACTAGAACAGCATCCCAAACAGCTACACAAACAAGAACAAAAACAAGTACTCAAACATCCACTATTACTCAAACACGAACCCAAACACCCACTCAATCAAGAACACCTACGCAAACACCAACAAAATCAATAACTCAAACTAAAACAAGAACCCAAACGCCTACTCAAACTAGAACACCATCACAAACCGAAACAAGGACAAATACACAAACTAGAACACCAACACAAACATCTACAAGAACACCAACACAAACTAAAACAAGTACCCAAACACCAACACAAACAAGAACTGCTACACAAACCAGAACACCAACACAAACTAAAACAAGTACCCAAACACCAACACAAACAAGAACGGCTTCACAAACAGCTACTCAAACTCAAACACCGACCCAAACTAGAACAAAAACAAATACACGAACCGTAACTAAAACCAGAACACAAACACCTACACAAACTAGAACACCAACGCAAACTAAAACCAGAACACAAACACCTACAAGAACTCAAACACCAACGCAAACCAGAACGCAAACACCAACTCAAACAGCTACACAAACAAAAACAAGAACGCAATCACCGACCCAAACAGCTACTCAATCACGAACAGCAACACAAACTGAAACAAGAACACAGACAAGAACACCCACTCAATCAAGAACGACAACACAAACTAAAACCAGAACACAAACACCTACTCAAACAAGAACAGCTACGAGAACGAAATCAATTACACAAAGTAGAACAAGAACACAAACACCTACACAAACACCTACACAAACACAAACTAGAACGGCTACTAGAACACCAACCCAAACCAGAACACCATCACAAACAGCAACAAGAACGCAAACACCAACACAAACAAGAACGCCTACTCAAACACGAACCCAAACACCCACACAAACAAGCACTAGGACACCTACCCAAACTAGAACACAAACACAAACACCAACACAAACAAGAACGCCTACTCAAACAGCTACACGCTCACAAACACCTACAAAAACAAGAACACAAACCCCCACACAAACTAAAACAATTACACAAAGTAAAACGAGAACGCAAACACCTACTCAAACACAAACAACAACCCAAACAAAAACACGGACACAAACGCCTACTAATACCCAAACATCTACAAGAACAAGAACGCAAACCAGAACACCAACCCAAACCAGAACACCTACACAAACTAGAACAGCTACTCAAACACGCACTCAAACACCAACACAAACAAGAACACCTACACAATCACCTACAAGAACACCTACAAGAACCGCAACTCAAACGCCCACGTCTACAAAAACAAGAACACAAACGCCTACTCAAACACAAACAGGTACAAGAACACAAACACCTACACAAACAAGAACAATTACCAGAACGGATACACCCGGATCAACGAGAACTAGAACGCCTTCACAAACAGCTACGGCTACAAAAACAAAAACAAGCACTAGGACACCTACCCAAACAGCTACTAGAACGCCAACACAAACTAAAACCAGAACTCAAACACCTACACAAACACCAACAAGAACTCAAACACAAACACCTACACAAACAAGAACGCCTTCACAAACAGCTACTCAAACTCAAACACCGACCCAAACTAAATCACCCACACAAACACCTACACAAACCAGAACAGCAACCCAAACAAGAACACCTACTCAATCACCTACAAGAACGCAAACACCAACTCAAACACGCACACAAACACCTACACAAACACAAACAACAACACAAACAGCTACAAGAACTCGCACACAAACACCTACAAGAACGGTTTCACCAACACAGACGCCAACACAAACAAGAACCAAAACAAGAACACCTACAAGAACACCCACACAAACAAGAACACCAACACAAACTAGAACAGCTACTCAAACGCAAACACCAACACAAACAGCTACACAAACAAGAACATCTACACAAACACCAACCCAAACCAGAACACCTACACAAACTAGAACAGCTACTCAAACGCAAACACCAACTCAAACAACTACAAATACTAAAACTAGAACACAAACACCAACACAAACTAGAACAGCTACTCAAACTCGTACACCATCACAAACGAAAACAAGAACACAAACGCCAACAAGAACTCAGACACCAACACAAACTAGAACACAAACTAGAACACCTACACAATCACCCACAAGAACACAAACCAGAACAAGAACTCAAACAGCTACTAGAACTCAAACACCAACAAGAACACAAACACCAACCCAAACTCCAACTCAAACTCCAACTCAAACCAGGACAAGAACCCAAACACCGACAACCACACGAACCCAAACACCAACTCAATCAAGAACACCAACACAAACACCAACAAGAACTCAAACGCCTACGCAAACAAGAACACCTACGCAAACTAGAACAACCACACAAACTAGGACAAGAACACAGACACCCACTCGATCACAAACACCAACACAAACTAAAACAAGAACCCAAACACCAACTCAATCAAGAACACCAACACAAACACCAACAAGAACAGCTACTAGAACTAGAACACAAACCAGAACACCAACCCAAACAGCAACAAAAACTAGAACACAAACACCAACACGAACACAAACCCCTACAAGAACACAAACACCTACACAAACACAAACACAAACACAAACTAGGACACCAACACAAACTGAAACAAGAACACAAACACCAACTAGAACCAGAACAAGTACCGAAACTAGAACACCTACACAAACTAAAACCAGAACTCAAACACCGACCCAAACTCAAACACCAACACAAACAAGAACACCTACACAAACTGCTACTGTGACAAGAACTAGGACTCAAACACCAACTAGAACGCGCACACAAACCCCTACAAGATCACAAACACCAACAAGCACAAGAACAAAAACTAGCACTCAAACACCAACGCAAACTAGAACACCTACACAAACTAAAACCAGAACTCAAACACCTACACAAACACCAACAAGAACTCAAACACCTACAAAAACACGAACCCAAACACCCACAAGCACTGCTACACAAACACCAACACAAACTAAAACACGCACACAAACACCAACACAAACTAGAACGGCCACACAAACAGCTACACGCACACAAACACCTACAAAAACAAGAACACAAACGCCAACTCAAACACCTACTCAAACAAGAACCCAAACCAGAACACGAACGCAAACACCTACACAAACTAGGACAGCTACGAATACTAAAACACGCACACAAACACCAACACAAACGCGCACTAAAACTAGTACCCAAACACCTACAGAAACTAGAACGAGAACGCGAACACCTACACAAACTAGAACACCAACGCAAACTAAAACCAGAACACAAACACCTACAAGAACTCAAACACCAACGCAAACTAGAACAGCTACCCAAACTCGTACACCTACACAAACACAAACAACAACACAAACAAGAACACGTACTCAAACACCTACACAAACTAGAACAGCATCCCAAACAGCTACGAACACAAGAACACCTTCACAAACACAAACAAGAACACAAACAAGAACACGTACTCAAACACCAACACAAACAAGAACAGCTTCACAAACAAGAACACAAACACCAACACAAACATCTACAAGAACACCAACACAAACTAAAACCAGAACACAAACACCCACTCAATCAAGAACACCAACACAAACTAAAACCAGAACACAAACACCTACAAGAACACGCACACAATCACCAACTAGAACGAGAACGCAAACACCTACACAAACTACAACGCAAACTAGAACACCTACACAAACTAGAACACCTACACAAACTAGAACAACCACACAAACTAGGACAAGAACACAGACACCCACACAAACACCTACACAAACTAGGACAAGAACACAGACACCAACAAGCACTAGAACAATTACCAGAACGGATACACCTGGATCAACGAGAACTAGAACACCTTCACAAACACAAACAAGAACACAAACTAAAACACGTACTCAAACACCAACACAAACGCGTACAAAAACAAATACACAAACACCAACCCAATCATCTACAAGAACACGAACACCTACGAGAACCAAATCAATAACACAAAGTAAAACTAGGACACAAACACCTACAAGAACGGTTTCACCAACACAGACACCAACACAAACAAGAACGAGGACACAAACACAAACATCAACTCAAACACCTACAAGAACAAGAACACCTACGTATACGAGAACGAGTACACGAACCAAAACGAGAACACAAACTCCAACACAAACTAGAACACCTACACAAACTAAAACCAGAACACAAACACCAACAAGAACTAGAACACCTACAAGAACAAGAACACCTACCAATACAAAAACAAGAACACAAACTCCAACTAGATCGCAATCACCTACGCGAACCAAAACAGCCACCCAAACACCAACAAGCACTAAAACAAAAACTAGAACTCAAACACCCTCACAAACTAGAACGAGAACACAAACACCTACAAGAACACGAACGCCTACGTATACGAGAACATCTACATATACGAGAACACGAACACAGTCACCTACGAGAACAAGAACTCAATCTCCTACTAGAACACGTACAAGAACGCCTACAAGAACAAAATCTATTACGCAAAGTGCAACCAGAACACGAACACCTACGTATACGAGAACGGCTACTAGAACCAAAACAAGAACACAAACACCAACACAAACTAGAACGGCTACGAGAACGAAATCAATTACACAAAGTAGAACAAGAACTCAAACACCTACACGAACCAGAACGAGAACACAAACACCTACGAGAACGAGAACACCCACATATACTAGAACGTCTACTAGAACTAAAACACGTACACAAACACCTACACAAACCAAAACGAAAACTAGAACACAATCACCTACGTATACGAGAACCAAAACCAAAACGAGAACGCAATCACCTACGTATACGAGAACGAAAACTAGAACACCAACAAATACACCAACACAAACGCCAACAAGAACAAAATCTATTACGCAAAGTAAAACACGCACTCCTACGAGAACGAAGACGAGAACACAATCACCAACATATACAGCAACAAGTACAAGAACAAGAACACGAACACCTACGCGTACAAAATCTATTACACAAAGTAAAACACGAACACCTACGCGTACAAAGTCCATTACACAAAGTAAAACACGAACACCAACCAGAACCAAAACGAGAACACAATCACCAACATATACAGCAACACAAACAAGAACGAAAACAAGAACACCTACAAGAACGAAAACAAGAACACCTACAAGAACACGAACACCAACATACACTAGAACGAAAACGAAAACTAAAACACGAACTCAAACGCCTACTAGAACGAGAACACCTACAAGAACACGAACACCTACGTATACGAGAACGAAAACAAGAACACCTACAAGAACAAGAACACCTACGTATACGAGAACGAAAACGAAAACACGTACTCCTACGAGAACAAAATCTATTACACAAAGTAAAACAAGAACACCTACTAGAACCAAAACACGAACGCAATCACCGACGTATACTGCTACACGTACAAAGTCTATTACACAAAGCAAAACAAGGACACCTACGCGCACAAAGTCTATTACACAAAGCAAAACACGTACTCCTACGAGAACGGCTACGAGAACACAATCACCTACGTATACGAGAACCAAAACCAAAACGAGAACGCAATCACCTACGTATACGAGAACGAAAACAAAAACAAAAACACGTACCCCTACGCGTACAAAATCTATAACGCAATCACCAACATATACTCCTACGAGAACAAAAACAAGAACACCATCACCAACATATACTGCTACGCGTACAAAGTCCATTACCCAAAGTAAAACAAAAACTCCTACGAGAACAAAATCTATTACACAAAGTCCAACGAGAACAAAAACACGTACCCCTACAAGAGCTGTTACACCAACACAAACACCAACGAGAACAAGAACCAAAACCAAAACGAGAACGCAATCACCCACAAAAACAAGAACCAAAACTAAAACTAAAACACGTACACCAACACCAACAAAAACAAAAACTAGAACACCTACAAAAACAAGATCACCAACCAGAACACCTTCGTCGGCCTCATCATCACCAACTACGGTGATATTCGCTAATTTTAATAGTACACCAACCACCACTAGTGGAAGTGGTTGTCCTGCTATAGGTGGTGGTGTTGTTACAGGTGGAACAGCTACACAAGGACAGTATAGAAATACTTCAAATAGTACAACAAGCACTACAAGATGTTTCCAATGTGATTATTCCTCTACTCCTAGTAGTAGTACTGGACCGAATGGTGGTGTTGTTGACACTTCAATGGCAACATCTGGTACAGCGAATTCTAGTTCCTCTTACCACTTTATGTATACGGAATCATCAGGGAATCCTTCTACAAACTTTAGTTTTTATATAGCTAGTAATTCGGTACCGTCAGGTAAAACGGTAACAATTGCATTTTGGTATCATATGTATGGATCAAATACGGGAACATTGAGATGTTACGGGCATCAGTCTAGTACATATAAAGCAACCATATTTAGTGCTTCAGGACAACAACAAGCTTCACAAGGTGCAGCTTGGATTAAAGCATCTGGTACTTATACAACTAACTCAACAACAACCAATTATGTTTCTTTTTGGGGTACAGCTGGTGCTGGGTATAGATCAGACATGTGTGTTGATTCGGTTCAAATGACGTATGTATAGTTGATATACCCTGGCTTTTTAGTAAAATATTTTAAATGCCAGGCATCAAAATTTATCGTAAAAGTAAGTTAAAAACTACTAATACTGAAAAAACTATAATAGCGGAACAAGTTGAAGTTTCACCTGAGAGCGATTTATCAAATAAAATATCTACTCCTGATGTTCCTTCTTCAGAACCACAACCATATGTTATAGAAGGTGATGATTCAGATATAGTTGGAGATAATTTTTATAAAGAATTTCCTTCCAATTTAAAAGGAAATCAAAAAATATTTGTTCAAATTGCTGCTTATAGAGACCCAGAATTAATTCCGACTTTAGTTAGCATGATAGATAATGCTGATGAACCAGACAATTTAACATTTGGTA
>Ga0209757_10000183_pt1 | contig 16137 bp, 19 predicted proteins | sample ETNvirome_6_1000_FD_185472 | JGI IMG/M metagenome (GOLD analysis project Ga0209757, IMG submission 185472) | Marine viral communities from the Pacific Ocean - ETNP_6_1000 (SPAdes) (version 2) | ecosystem: Environmental > Aquatic > Marine > Oceanic | place: Pacific Ocean | collected 2013-06-19 | reverse complement strand
TGTAATAGGAGATGTTTCATCGTAATCTAAATTAATTCCGCTAGGATTGTTTAGAATTTCTACTCTATCTTTATTTTCCATTATACCTCAACCTTTTTTAATTTTGGAAGTTTAATTTGCCCTGGCGCGTTACTTTTACTTCCTACCTTTTTTAATTTTGGAAGTTTAATTGCAACCGCTTCAGGAATCTTTACATAAGTTTCCAATATCTCTGTAAATTTATCTGTCATTTGTTGCATACTAAAATTATCTTTAATATATTTAGGTTGTTTTCTTGAGTTTTCTAAATATTTTTTATAATTTTTTTCTATATCTTTAATTGTAGTAGATGCATATTGATAATTAACTGTAAACCATTCTGCATCTTTTAATATGAATTGATCGGCTGCGGATGCATCTACCTTAACTAATTGTCCAGGTAATAATACACAATGTTCTGGGTGTAAGAAATCTAATTGGCCTGACCAGCCTGAAGCTACAATTGGTTTACCTGTTGCACCAAATTCCATTAATGGCCTTCCAAATCCTTCACCTTTTGTAAATGATATCATCACTTTTACTTTTGGATGGTTATACAAAGAATTCATTTCTTGATCTGTTAAATCGCCATGCAATAAATAAATTTTAGGTAATTTGTTTTTGTATGGATAACATATTGATTTAATCTTTTTAAACATTTCATCTCTATCCAATATGCTAAATCCTGCACCTGATGTCTTAAGTATTAAAGCTGGTCTGTTTCTTTCTGCTACATTTTTAAATGTTTCACAAAATGTTTTAATTAACATTCCGATATCTTTTCTATCATGGCCCAGGCCTCCTCTAATCCAATGTCCTACAAATAAATAACAAAACTTTTCTTTAATAGTTGATAATTCATCTACTATTGTTACATCTAATTCATTTGTCTTAAAATATGTATCTAAATCTATACCTTCAAACAATACCTCTACTGGTGTAGTACATTTTAGTTCGCCTTCCTTTTGTTTTGTATCGTTATTTATTTTATCGTATTGTGTTGCAATCAATCCTGATTTTGAATGTTCAGATGTTGTAATTATAAGATCCATTCTATTACATCCTTCTAGAAATGAAGCAGGTACTTGAGTTGTTTCAATACCAGCTGTTACGCCAATATTAAATTTTCCTGGTTTCATTGGTTTGCCTTGTTGATCGATACAGAATTCATTGGGTACAGATACTTGTATAAAAATATCAGGTTGTTTATCGATATTTCCTTTAGCTAATCTATTGATAATTAACTTGTCTTTTTCATTTTCTGTATTTAATGCATCCATAGGACATTGGCCCCATGGTAGAGATATAATATCAATCTCGTATTTATCCATTGCAATTAAACTATGTACTAAATCTCTTGTATGGTCGCCATAACCTGATCTTGTTGCTACTGGTCCTTGTACTACTATATATTGTTTCATTATACTATAACTCCTGATTTGTTAATATCTATATCTATTTCATTTGTATTGAATAGTGTAAATCTTTTTCTAGGTGTCCATTTTTCGAAACATTCTTCAATACATTCAATAAATCGTTCTCCCATTCTTCTTGCAGACATATTTGATTCATCACCACATACCCATTCATATCCTGATTGGCCTTTTTGTTCTCGTTCTTCTTTTGTCATATCATACCAATATTGCATTGCATCTGCAACATCTCTAAAATCACATCTGTCGTCAAATATATAAGGTGTTTGTGGTGAACCTTGTATTGACCTATTTGATGGAAATACTGGTTTGGCCCATTCTCCATGGTTCTTATATGTTCCATCATGATTTGTTGGAAACTCTGTATTGAATTCTATCCAATCCCCATTTTCATCTGTAAATCTACATCCATCTTGCAGTCCACCTGTCACATTGTTAATGATAGGAGTTGCTGTATGAAGTGATTCACACCAAGAAATACCAAATCCTTCATTTGATGCAATATTAATAGTTACATTAGATAAATTATAAAAGAAGTTCATTAACTTGGGTTCTATGTTTTGATCATGTATATATACTTTATAATCTGGACATAAAGCTCTTACAACTGCTGGTAAATCTGTACCATTATTATCAATTGCTTGAGTTTTCATAACTAATATACATTTACTAGCTTTGTCTTTTGGTAATCTATCACAAAATGTCTTATATGCTAAAATTAAATCCGCTGGCTGTTTCCTTCTAATATTTCTATTATTCCAGAACATGATATATTCAACATCATGATGTTTTTTAAAACTTGTTGACCATGATTCAAATTCCGGAGCTACTGGATGTAATGCTGTTATAGGAAAAAATACCTTTTCATTACATCCATGAGGAACCCATTGCACTGCCCAATCTGGTTTTGGAAATTTTTGTAATACATTCTTCACAATATTATTTGTCTGTCTAGATATATTACATAATAAATCACATGACTCATAGAATGGTTCATTCCAATGAGGATAAGGAAGGTCGTCCCAAATGTTATAATACATTAAAGGTATTTCCTGTCTTAATTGATGTTCTATTTGATATAACCAACCCCAGAATCTAGGATCTGTAAAATGCATGATTGCATCTGGTTTTTCTATTTGTATAATCTCTTGTAAGAGATTGGGATTCCCATATCCATCACATGCATATATTTTTGTATATGCATCTTTCACACCTGTAGATTTTTGTACATCTTCTGATATATCAAATACCTTTCCGGCTTCTGGATGTTTGATTGCTGCTCCTAATTGTACCCAATCATATTTATGACAGGTATTAAGAACCATTTCTTTACTCATAGTACCAATACCAGAATATAATCTTAAATCATCTGATAATAATAATATTTTCTTTTTCTTAGGTTTGTTTGGGTCAATCTTTCTTAGTGTTGGTAACTTGTTTAATTCCATATTTTCTCCTTATAACCGTTCTTTTAATTTATTATAAATATGCTTCTGAAGTCTTTAACCTTTCATTTTTCTGAAGATAAATTTATCTATTGGCCAGAAAATTATGGCTCCTACAAATTGAAATCCAATTACTGTTTCTAAATTTGACCAACCTAATATATCTGAGAACAGATACATACATGGCCATGAAACGATTATCCCTAATTGCCATTTTGCGTGGTATGTTAAATACTTTTTCATGTTATTATTGTTATTGGTTTATTTAATTTTTTGACATTCTTAATTGCACTCATACTACCATTTGAATTACATCCAATTGGGATAAATGCTATCATTACATCACAATCTTTTGCAATTAACATATTCCTATGATGGAATTGTGATACATGGTATGTCTTATTATAATAATTATCACTCATTGCTGAATATAAGTTTTTTGTTGTATGTGCGGGATTATATTCTTTATAATTAATTCCAAACTCTAATGCATATTTTCTTGCAAATTTATCAGCTCCATCTTTAGCACCTCCTGATACTATAATAAGATCGTTTCCGAATTTTTGTTTCAGTTGAAATAACGTATCTTTTATCTTACGTGTATTTTCATACATTCGACTACCTATTATTGCTACTTTCATTCTTTAATTCTATCTGCTTTTGGACATAAATTAAATTGGTCCTTAAATTCACACCACTTACAGTTTTTATTATTTTTACCAGCTACTGCTACATGACCTTTAGTCATAAATGATCCATCTTCTTTAAAATTTAGATCTACAAATGATTCTATAGATTTAGTCAATTTATTTCTAGTTGGCTTTCCACTTGCAGGCATAAATTCTGTAATACGTTTTTGTGGAAACATTGCTCCGTCAATTAACTTACGCTTTACAATCATATACTTGATATCAATTTTTTCTACATCAAATCCATATTGCTCTGCAAAATACTTTTTATACAATACTAATTGAGATGTTTTTGTCTTATCTGATTTTTGGTATTTATTCCAACCCCTTGTACTAGTTTTGATATCAATAATAGTTATTTTACCATCTCTTTTATCTCTGACGACAATATCTAGATATCCTAACATCATTACGTTATTATTTGTATCATTAACTGGATGATATATAGGAACCTCGATGCCTATTAATTCTTCATTCTTTGCAGAAAAATATTGGCCTCTTTTTTTCTTAAACCAATCAAGAATTGCAACACCATCTGAATAAAATTCGTTTAATTCTCTAGGAGATGAAAAATGATTTCCTTCCATTTTATCTACAGCCTCTTTATATAAAGAATGCATTTGATCTGCTAGATACTTATTAATATCTATCTGATTTGCTTTAGTAACAGATTGTTCAAACATTACAGTTAAATAATTTTGTAATGTTTCATGGAAAGCTGTTCCAAATATAGTATGTATTGATTGACTAAAAGTTCGTAATCCTTTAACATATGCCAATTCCCAATGTTTTGGACAGGTTGAATACATTGCAAATTGTGAGTATGATATTCTCTTATCACCTTCTGCAGGATCTCTTTGGTTGTACTTTAAAAACTTATTCATATATAAATATAAGAAAAATTATACGTAAAACCTAATTATTTACCCCATTTCTTTGCGGAAACTATTTGGGCTATAATACCATATACCGATAAATCTTGGAATGTATCTTGTTCAGATTCTCCTACTTCATCGTTATGTCCTAATATAATTAATTGCTTTAATCTTTGAATTTTATCATTCATTCTAAACCATAAACCAGTTAATGATAATTTAACTTCATCATTTGTTTCTAAATTACTTCCTACTGATATATTACCGGGGCCATAATTCTTTTGTTTCTTACAAAACAATTCATATTGTTCTTGCATTATATTTTTGTACATCTTAGTTGTTTCTGGATAATGTTCTTCACAATAATCTATAGCTTTGTTGCCTGTTGATATTTTTTCTTTGAAGTCTACTCTTGGTCTATCTTTAATTGTTTTCATTTCAATAACTTTTTTATTTCTTTTTCTGTTTTACCATATACTTTCATTGCATCAACTAATGACTGTAACCCATCTGTAGTTAATATGAAAATATCAATCATATCCTCTGCTTCTCGTTTACTAGTCACATAATGGTCTTTTACGAACGTTACAAGATCTTTATTATACTTATCTTGTTTTTTACCTTTAATATATTTTGATCTTACATTTGCTTTAGGTAATATTTCATAATATAATTGATATACATGTTTCTTACTTAAAGGACCGATTGTATATTGTTGAAACAAATCAATTGTCTCTATTACATCCTGATGCATTGATAACCATCTGTTGATAATATACGGAGTAAATGATTTTTGGTCTGCTTCCGTTAACTTATCCCATGAAACTTTTTTATGAGTTAAATTTGCTATATGATCAAATATAGTGGCTGTCTTCTTCATATTAATATGGTGATTGCATCTGCGACTGAACTTGCTCATCTTTTGGGATACTTGTAACTACACATTCTGTAGTTAACATTGTTCCTGCAACTGACGCTGCTTTTTCTAAAGCGATTCTTGTTACTTTAACTGGATCTATAATACCTTCCTTAATCATATCTACAACCTTTTCATTTCTTGCATCATAACCTTCTGTTTGATTTGTAGGTGTTGAATCCTTTGTATATTTTTCTGGACCTAACTTGTTAAAAATAACTTCTGGGTTTAGGCCTGCATTTTCCATAATAGTATTGAACGGTGCATGACAAGCTTTTTCAACAATATCTCCTCCTAATTCCTGATCTTCATTATCATATATCTCTGGATCATTATTCACCCATCGTCTTAATATCACTCCTCCACCTGGTATAATACCCTCGAAGATTGCTGCCTTGGTTGCATTTAATGCATCATCAATTCTATCTTTCTTTTCTTTCATTTCAATTTCAGATTCAGCTCCAATCTTAATAACTGCAACTCCTCCTGCTAATTTAGCTAATCTTTCTTGAAGTTTTTCTACTTCATAATCAGATGTAGTATTTTCTATTTGTAATTTAATAGATTCTATACGCTCTTTAATCACATCTTTATCGCCACCACCATTAATAATAGTTGTATTATCTTTAGATATTACTAATTTATCAGCTGATCCTAATAAATCCATTGTAGCTTCTTCTAATTCAAATCCATGATCTTCTGATATAACGGTTCCTCCTGTTAATATTGCAATGTCTTCAAGTATTGCTGTTCTTCTGTCTCCAAATCCTGGAGCTTTGACTGCTGCTATTTTTAAACTACCTCTAATTTTATTTACAACTAAGGTTGACAAAGCTTCACCATCAACATCTTCTGCAATAATTAATACTTCTTTACCAGCTTGCATTACTTGTTCTAAAATTGGTAGTAGATCTTTCATATTAGATATTTTTTTATCTACAATTAAAATATACGCATCTTCTAATACAGCTTCCATTTTATTTGAATCCGTTACAAAATATGGAGATAAATATCCTCTATCAAATTGCATACCTTCAACTACATCTAATATAGTTTCTGCAATTTTACCTTCTTCTACTGTAATTACTCCATCTCTTCCTACTTTATCCATTGCTTCTGCAATCATTGTACCGATAGATAAATCATTATTAGCTGAAATAGTTCCTACTTGAGCTATTTCTTCTGTACCATTGACTGGTCTTGCATTTTCTTCAAGAAAATATACTACTTTACTAACTGCTATATCAATTCCTCTTTTTAATTCAATTGGGTTAGATCCGTTTGCAATTTTCTTAAATCCTTCTCTGAGAATTGTATGAGCTAATACTGTTGCTGTAGTAGTACCATCTCCAGCTTGATCATTAGTCTTAGAAGCAGCTTCTTTAACCATCTGTGCACCAGCATTCATTACCGGATCTTCTAATTCAATTTCTTTTGCAACTGTAACTCCATCCTTTGTTATAGTAGGAGATCCGTATGAATTTTCTATAACTACCGTTCTTCCTTTTGGTCCAAGTGTTATTGAAACTGCATCTGCTAATTGTTTTACTCCATTTAATAAGTCTTCTCTAGCGTCATCGCTAAATGTTAATTCTTTTGCCATAATAATTTATTTTTTTTCTGATTTAGGTAAAAATTCCTCGTTAATATTTCCGCAGTCATCACATCTAAAGACAGGAATAGGAACAATTTGTTCTTTACCTGTTGGTGATACTAATGCAGATAATCTTTTAAACATACTTGCTTGTCTAAATATCTTTCCTTTACATTCTGAACAAACAACGTCTTTTAAGTCTGCCGCATTTATTGTAATGTTTTGGTCTTGTTTTTGTTGACCATCCATTCTAATTTCTTTTCCCATAATTTCTTTTATTTAATTTCATTAATTAATTTGACCATTGTGGCCATGATATGTATTTCTTTATCAACTGCAAATGCATCTTGATATTGTGATTCTGCTAAGATTAATATAATTGATGCAATGTGTCCTTTTCCATACACATCAATTTCATCAAATAAGAATTTATATAATGCAGTAAAATCTTTAACCTTACTATCATTGATTAATTGTCTTATATCTTGAAAACAAGATTTTTTATCTGTATTGTTTTGTAATATATCGAGAAGTTTGGTCATGTAATTTGCTTGTACCAAACTCTGTTTATCTATCTCTAATTTACCATCAATCACCTGACGTTGAGCTGAATTTAATATCCTTCTAATATCTGGGTATCCACTATTAATTAGAGTTACTAAATCAGACATTTCGAATTCTACTTTTTCATCTTTAAGAATTTCAACAATCCTTTTAGCAACTTCTTTTTTATTAGGTGGAGTAATTCCAAATACTTGACACCTAGATTGTATTGGGTCAATAATCTTTTCAACATAATTACATGTCAATATAAATCTAGTTGTTTTAGAAAATGTTTCCATTAAATTTCTTAATGCAGCTTGACCATTTGGAGTCATATAATCTGCTTCATCTAATATAACAATCTTCCATTTTTTAAACCCAATTGTACTTGCATAATTCTTTATCTTAGTACGAACGGTGTCGACATTATTTTCATCAGATGCATTTATATACATAATATCCGCATCTACATTATTTGCAATAATTTTTGCTAATGTAGTTTTACCTGTACCTGCTTGTCCATAAAATAACAAATGTGGAACATCTCCATTTTTAAGATATATCTGGACCTTACTGATTACTGCTTCATTTCCGACATATCCATCTAAGGTTCCTGGTCGGAACTTTTCTACCCATAATGTATTTTCTTGATTTCCGTACATATTAATTAGCTTGTAACTGTACTAAATAATAAGTAGATGAATAATCTTTGCCTGTAAATGATACTCTTGCTAGACCTGCATGCGACACTTCTATAAATCCTTCTTCTGCATCTTTATTTGCGACCAAAATTTCTTTAAATAGATTAGCTGAAAAACATGTTGCCTTTAAATCACTTTGTTCTCCCTCAGGAGTAGTTGGCCATGTAATTCTATTTGTATTCAAAGTTGAATAATTTAATATCATATTAGTTCCCATTGCATCACTTTCAATTGCAAAGTTTTCTGTTTCTGGTAATGCATTTTTTGATTTAACAAATTTATCTGCAAAATCTTTTGTTAATTTAATTTTAACATTAAAGTCTGGCAATTGTTTCATTGCTGGTACTTGTCTAATTACCGATAAATCTGCTAACATAAATGTTACATTTGTTGTTTTATCTGATAAATTAATTGAGTATGCCGTTTCATCTGCATTATTAACTCTCATTGTAACATCATTATCTAATGCAGTTAATAATTTTGTTAATTGAGAAGTTGCATATACTCCTAATGTTACATCATCAATATCAAAATTATCCATTGATACTGATCCTACTACGTTTTGGTCATCTGTAATGAAATTACAGTTTAGTTTGTTATCTTTAACATCTAACCTAACAGAATTTGCATTTCCTGCTAAATGATATTTGTCGATAAAACCTGTTAATTGTTTCTTTTCCATTGTTTACCTTTTTTTATTCGAAAAATTGATTAAATACTTCATTGTTTACTAAATCTCTTGTACTACCACCAAACTTATCATACAATTGTCTATTCTTATTATAGATATGAATTGCTTTGTCTGGATCTTGGAACATTTCTTCCATGCTCATTAGTATTGCATAGAAATCTCTTGGAACTACTGTTTGTAGTAATTCATTATGACATTTTACTATTTCTTCTACTTGTTTAACTGTTTCATTAAATACAAATAAATTGTTCAATGTCATTTTCATTGTCACATCACCTTTATAATTTGATACCTCACCAAATGTCATTCCTTCACAAACTGGATGACCTAATGGATTTGGAACTAAATCATCTGCGTTATATGGAAGATTTTCTCCTTTAGGAAAATATAAATCTGTAAAGGTCATTTTACTTAATTGAGGTGAATGTAAATGAGTTCCATATACAGGATATAGGCCTGGTGAACTTGAATCTGTTGATACTTGTATATTACCTCCATGATACTTATTTAACATCTTTTGTAAGAAGCTTAACATAAAGAAATCAGAAATCTTAGATATACCTAATACATGTATAAATTGATTTCGTACTTTTTCAAATTCTCTATTCTTTATCATTGGAACTAATGCAGACATAAACATAGTAACTCTCTTTTGAGCTCCTCCAATACACCAACCATTAAATTCAAAGTCTTTCATTTTTTGATACCATGCTTCATACTCTTCAACATTATTTCCTTGAATAACATTTAAGAATTTACATTTACCAGTTTGATTATCTGCAAAATATTTAAAGTTGTCATAACTGATATTCATACATTCATGAAACTTTCCATCATATTTAGCTCTTGGTGGAATATCTAAGTTAACTCCTAGATCACAATTGGCTTCTAACCAATCAAATATTTTTACTTTGAATGATGGGTCCCATTTAATTGCACCTGTAGCTAATTGGAATCCTCCAGAGTCACCTAATACTAATACATCATCTTCTAATCCATAACGCTGTCTTGCATCTGGCCATTTGTAATGATGTCCTGCAGTTATAAGAAAATATGGATGTCTCCATCTTTCAGGGAAATCTTTATCATAAAATCTACATGATAATCCTGGCTTAACTTCTTTATTCTTTTTAAAGTCTCCTGCACAGCCTCCTGCAGATAATGACGGGTAATAAATTAAATCTTTCATATCATAAAATCCATATCACTTGGTTCACCAAATAATTCTAATTGTTTTTCTTTTTTAAACTTCATTTTCACTTCTTCTTGTTCTAGTAATGATTCGCATAATTCCTTTTCATGCCATACACATAATTCATTCTCATAATCGTTAGCTATAATATAACCTTCCATTTGTCTTCCTAGGTCTGATATGTTTACTATATTTTTATGAACTTTTGGCGACTCTAATGCATCTTCTATTGTCTCTAATGCATCTTGAACATCAAATGGTTTATACATTCTATCTGCATCTATAAATTCTGGAAAACTTCTGAAGTATGGAAATACTACATCAGCTCCAAATGTGGTTGATTCAATAACTGTCCATGATACATAATCTTGTAATGCAGAATTGAATTGAATTTTACAAGTTGCTAACTCTGTATAATATTCTTCTTTTGTCAATCCTGTCATTAGTACAAACCTAGGTTGATCTTTTGCTAATTTTTCTAATGTATCAATAACACCTGGTAACATACTCTTAAATCCTTTACCTGATGTAGTTACATGCCATTCATAATCTGGATGATTTTCTAGGAATGCTTCTGCTACTTTCATCATAAAGAAAGGATTCTTTTCTTTATCTAATCTAGATGAATATACAATAGTATTTTTCTTATAATATGTCCCAGATGGAAGCTTTTTTAATGTAGCTTCTTTATGTATTGGTAATGATACAACATGTATTGGAGCTTCAAATCCTGCTGCTCTTAACTGTTCTTTATGAATAGAACTTCCTACAAATATACCAGTCAATCTTTTATCTAATCCTAATTCATATGGTCTCATCCAATCTCTCATTGGATATGTAAAATCATATTCATCAACTGATTGAGCATGACACATTGTATACACCTTTACATTCTTATAACCATACAGGTCTAATGCATACCATATGGCTTCGACTCCTGGTGTCCAATAGTCTTGCAAGAATATTATATCACCATCATTGACTTTGTCATTATACAGCATATCTAGGAAGTTTTGGCATTGAGATAAACTATATTTTCCTCTTCCAATTGCATCTAAAACTGCTCCAACTTTAATCTCACAATCGGGATCAAAATCACCTTCAACGTCGATAAAGTTTAATTTATCTGAATATTTTTCAAATGTTTTAGGCATCCATTCTTTACATAACTGATATGTATATCTTGCCTTTAATGGCTCTAAGCCAAAGTAAAATAAATTTCTTTTCATATTATTCCTTTATTCTATCAAATTTATAATCATCAGGATTAATTTCCATCATATTACATTTTGTAATCTGGTGGACTCTATACCATCCTGCGTCTATAGACAATGTATCTGTCTTTTTAAGTTTTGTAACATGTACATCTGGTATTCTATATATAATATGTGCTCTATTAAAAATAGACATTGGTATTTTATCCATTGTCTTTTCATTAGCTTCTATTGTAACATATTGTTTAGTTTCTAATATATTATGAATTTCGTCCCAATTTCCATGAACACATGCCATTTCAATATATTCAATTGTAAAATAGATATGTGGATACTCTTTATAATTTTTAGGTACCTGTCCTCTGACAAATACTGTTTCTATATCAGATAATCTACCTTCTACTTCTCTTCCATACCAATAACTTTTTCCGTACATAACCTTTTTATTTTAAATTAATATAATAAATTTTTTGCAAACAACCAAATGAATTCATCTAAAAGTTAACTAAACTATTTAGTTAATCCTTTTATTAAATCCTTATTCGGATTGATTGTTTTGTCCAATTTATGGACCTCAGACCAAACGTTATCAAAACGTCTATCTGTACTACTTTCTAATTGAATTTGATATTCATCTATTCGTCTATTAATAGTGTTATCACCTTCTTCTCGATCTTGACTTTCTGACTCAACTTGTCTTTCAAATTGTCTCTCAAAGTCTATCAATTCCATTCTTAATAGCTCCAGATCATTGACCCTTCTGCTCAACCTTATTACACCCGCAAACGCATACGCTAACGTACCCACTCCAAGTGTACTTAAAACTGTTAAAATTGTTTCCATATTGTTCTCTCTTATTTATTTAATTGACGGAATCATTTAATTGAATGCAAAAAACTTACCTAAATTATTATTTTCTGGGATTCCTCCCCATTTCATTGCTCCATAGAAGTCATTCAACTTGTTAGCAAATGCAGATGTAAATACTTTATTGTAATTAATATTATCCTGCACAAATTTTTCTATTGGAGGTGGATCGTCGAATCCTTTCATTGCCATTGTAACTAAACCCATATTATTTTCTTTAACATACGTCCATTTTATTTTCTCACCATTAATGATTTCTCTAACATTTTTTATCTTATGATGCTTTAACATATCATTATAGTTTAATGCAGATTTTACATGTACCGGAGTTCCTTTCATTCTTACTGCAAATATACCATCACCTTTCCTTTGCCATTTCTTTACATTTTTAACACCAATCGGAAACATAACATCAATCAATGGTAATGTTTTCATATGTTCTTTGAAATTAAGAATCTTTTCATCTAGCTCTTCTTTGGTAATATCCGTTAAAATATCTTTTAATACTTCGGCCATGAATTTTCTAAATGATGGTGGAAATGATGATCTTACAACATCTAATCCTTTAACATCTAATTTAGATACAGTATGTCCTTCTTGATTGATAATCCATTGTGCATATCTTTTCTTTGCTATCCATAAACCTGCCTTAGCAACATTTTCTTGTTTAATATCAAATTTATGAACATTGACATTATGAAATCTATCAGCATATATATCATATGATCTATTAATGAAATCTTGAACCTCATCTGCAATTTCAATTGTTTTATCTGCCATCCATATTTCATCTGAAATATCAAAATCAGGATATCGATGTTCTATAATTGGTAATGATGAAAAGAAAGTTGAATCTGTATCTGTATATATACAATAATCCTTTTTCTTTCCTAATTCTTTTGTATAGAATTGATTACCTATATTTGCAGTAAATTTAATTAATTGTTGTCCTGTACTTGTAATTGCAACTGCATTATCTGGATCGTTAAATCTAAAAGTTGGATTACCTAGAACTCCGTAAAATGAATTAAGAAGAATCTTTGTTACTAATTGTAATCTATCAAAATATTCTGCCTTAGCTTCATTACCTTCTGCTTCGTATTTCTTTCTTAAATTTTTATATTCAACTCTTTCAGCAAACCATTTTTCAAGTATAGATGATATAAAACCTTTTTGTTTAGTATCATATATAACTCCATTTGCTGCGATTGAATATTTATTTTCTGTTAAGTATGATCTTAATTTTTCAGGTGATGACCATCCTTCCTTATCCATTGAATATTCCATTGGAATATTTTTGATATATTTGTGTCCATCAAAGTCTTCAATCTTACCTATCTTAGTTTCTGGTGAAACGTTAAGTGTCATTATGATACTAGGATACAACGATGTTAAGTCAAGGTCATATACCCATTTATATCTACCTGGATTTGGTGCTTTTACAAATGCTCCTAATAAATCTACATGTTTTATTTCATCATGCCTAGGTTTATTAGGTGCTACAATTCCTAATCGTTTCATGTATGTTAATGCAGCTCCATCTAAATATCTAGTTGGAAATAAGAAATCTTCATATGGGACATGCCCTTTATGACATATACCACGAGCTAGATCCATTAGCTTCATTTTCTGATCTATTTCATATACTAGATCGACATCATTCATATTATAATCAATATAACCTTGAATATCATTCTTCATCAAATCATCTAAGGTTCCTTCATACTTCATCTTACCTTTACCCAACTCTTTTTGAGATATAGCTTCTAATGAATAACTAGACTCTTCATTGTAAGTAAAGTTTTTATATAATGCCATATAATCTAAACATGATACTCCAGATATTCTATATCTATTTCTATGCTTTAACCAAATAACATCTTTAATTGGAGATAACGTCCTTGCTTGAGATTCTCCTAATACTTGAGATATTCTATTATAAAGATATGGAATATCAAAAAAGTCAATGTTCCATCCTGTAATTAAGGTTGGTCTTATTGCATAATATGTTGTTAAGAATTTAGATAATAATGTTGCTTCATCTGGACAGGATACTGTTTCAAAATTACCTTTCTTTTTTGATGCAACCTTTCCTTCTTTATCCAAAATCCAAACAAACTTTTGATCACCAGCTTCATCATAAATCGCAATTGCAGTTACTTCATTTTGAGCTTTTTCAGGAGTTGGAAATCCATTTTCAATATCTACCTCAATATCAATAAATAAAGTTCTATGCCCGGTTGATATTTCATCTGAATCAGTATACTGATCTATTAAGGTTCTCATTTCAGGATTCAAATCTGATTCATACAATCCAAATGCTGCTGGATCTGGATTCCATACTTTATCTACACGAGTCCCATCTAATGTTGTTAACGCACCAGAGGGGTTCTTTGCGTATGCATATGGCTTATATTTTATCTTGACATGGCCTTTAACATCATCCCATATATGGACTGTATTATTACGTCTTTGGTATGCTACTGCTTGATACATTAAACTAATTCTTCTATTATTCCTACTATTTCACTTAATATAAGAATAATAACTGACGCTACCAAATTAAATGGTATTAAAGTATATCCTAATATCCTAATTCCTGATTTGATAAAACTTATTATCTTATGTTTTTTTGCATCTGGATGCTGTCCTAAACTCTTTGCCATATTAATTTATTTTATAAATGTTTCTATAATTTCTTTTTAGTCCGTTATCATCTAATCCATAACCTACAACCCATTCTTTATCTATTTCAAAACAAAAATGATCTACTGGTGGGCTATCTTCTTTTCTTTTTAATAACGTAACTATTTTTACATCTGTTGGTAGCATCTCATCTACTTTAAATAAAATTTCCATCATTGTTTTTCCTGTATCAACTATATCATCAACTATATAAACTCTTCTTCCTTTACAATGTATTTCTAATTCTTTAGTAAATTCTACTCCGCTTGAATTATCTTGTCCTTCATATGATTTAGCCCTAATAAAATCTATTGATACATCTATACCCATGTCTTTTACTAAATCTGTAAAGAACATAAAACTGCCATTCAATACGCATATCATTACTGGTGGTAATGAATCGCCGGAAGTCCTATGTTCTTCTGATATTTTATGTGCTAATGCTCTAACACGTCTTTCTATTTTATATTCTGGTATTAATATATCCATTAGTATCCTTTTACAAATTCATAAAATTCATTTCTTGTAGATGGATCTTTCTTAAATGCGCCGGTCAATTTACTTGTCTTCATAGTTGCACCTCCATGTTTAACTCCTCTACATTGTACACAATTATGAGTTGCATCTATCATAACTGCTACTCCTGCATTATCTGAAATAATAGTATGCATTGCGTTATGAATTGCAACCGTTAATTGTTCTTGAATTGCACCTCTTCTTGCAAAATGTTCTACCAATCTATTTAATTTAGATAAACCAATTACTTGACTATCTTTACCTGGAATATAAGCAACATGTACTTTACCCATAATAGTTTGATGATGATGTGAACACATACTAGTTAATGGAATTCCTCCTTCAAATACCATTCCATCATACCCATCACTTGGAAATGTTGTTATACTAGGTGGAGCTTCATACCTGCCTGCCCATAAGTCTCTCACATATGCCTTTGCAACTCGATAAGGAGTTTTATCAGAATTTGGATCATCTCTCCAATCTACTCTTAAAGCATCTAAAAATTGGCCAAATGCTTTTTCTGCATCTGCAATCATTGCTACTTTTTGTTCTTCTGTTAAAGGTCGGCCATCCGCTGCACCATTTGCAAATCCAGCCTTTACTAGTTCTAAATTTAATTTTTCCATATGCCTGCTATTTCTGATTCTCTTACTAGGACAAATTTTTCTTTATCAATCTTAACTTCATTATCACCTTTCAATAATCTTGAATGTAATAATACCTGATCACCTTCTTTCAATACAGTTGGTATTTTA
>Ga0209757_10000179_pt1 | contig 16438 bp, 21 predicted proteins | sample ETNvirome_6_1000_FD_185472 | JGI IMG/M metagenome (GOLD analysis project Ga0209757, IMG submission 185472) | Marine viral communities from the Pacific Ocean - ETNP_6_1000 (SPAdes) (version 2) | ecosystem: Environmental > Aquatic > Marine > Oceanic | place: Pacific Ocean | collected 2013-06-19 | reverse complement strand
TATGCGGGTTGATGTGGATCAGGACGGCATCTCTGAGCTTCGTATGATTTGCACAGTCGGCAGCCAGTACGAAATCGTCAGGAACGAGCCAGCAGACCAAATTCCGTTTGCGATGTTCTGTTGCGATCCAGAGCCCCATAGCTTTTTTGGCGGCAGTGTTGCAGACCTTACGATGGATATTCAGCGCATCAAGTCAGCCGTCTTACGCGCCTCGCTTGACTCGTTGGCAATGGCTACACATCCAAGGATTGCCTTTGTTGAAGGCCAGGCTTCCCTGGAAGACCTGATGAATTCAGAACCAGGCAACATCATTCGGATGCGGCAACCCGGTGCAGTCGTTCCTTTCAATCTGCCGTATGTTGGCGAACAGGCTTTCGGGATGATGGCGTACCTGGACGAGATGAGAGAGAACAGGACCGGGATCTCTAAAGCTGCCAGTGGCTTGAGCCCTGACCAGTTGCAATCGTCAACGCAGCAAGCCGTCAACCAAACAATCGAAGCAGCGCAGCAGCGTACAGAATTAATCGCCAGGCTGTTCAGCGAGAACGGCATGACCCGGCTGTACTCTGGCATCCTGCATCTCATCACGAAGTATCAGGACGAGACAAGAATCGTTCGCCTGACGAATAACTTTGTGCCGATGAACCCAGAAACCTGGGACCCAAAGATGGATGTAACGACTAATGTCCAGCTTGGTTCTGGTGGACAACGGGAACGAATGCAGATGCTGCAGGGCATCAACGCGATCCAAGAGAAGCTCCTGACGCAGTTCGGACCAGACAACCCCATCGTTAACGTCCAGAACATGTACAACTCGCTCCAGGCGATCATGGAAGCGGGTGGATTGAAGGACGCTGGCACAGGTAAATATTTTACGAGCCCGGCGAATTATCAGCCTCCTCCCCAGGAGCCGCCAGCGCCTGATATTCAGGAGCAATTGATTCAGGTCCAGATGGCAGAGATTCAGGCCAACATCGACAAGAAACAAGCTGAATTGGCTCTGGAGCGGGAAAAGATGATTCGGGATGACGATCGGCTGCGAGACAAGAACGAGGCAGATGTCGTATTAAAAGCGGCAGAGCTCGAGGCGCGATATGGCGCTCAAATCAATGTTGCTCAAATAAAGGCTAACGCAGAACGTGACCGCGAAATGGTTAGGTCGTTAGCGCAGCAGGGACCAGGACAACCAAATGCCCAACCCTGAAGAACAAAAAATTCAACAGATGTTTGATGACGAAGACTTTCAATTGCTCGTCATAAGCGTCAAACATTCGTTTTTTGATGAATGGGTGCGAGAGCGAGAGCTCGACAAGCGCGAAAAAATCCACGCAAAACTTGAGGCGATGGAAGACCTGTTAACTGCTATGCAAGCAGCGGCAGACTCTATCGCTATACAGAAGCATAGGAGCTAAATAAAAATGAGTGAACAAACACAAACAGTCTACGGCGGTGAGGGATTTGCTTCAGGAACCCCTCTCGACGATGCACAGAATACGATTCTTGACATTTTAGAAGGCACTCCCGAGGAGCAAGCCGAACTTGATGAAGAGATTGTTGACGAGTCGCCAGGTGAAGAACTTGGCGGCGAGGTTGAAGACACTGAAGTTGAAGAGCCCGAAGAAGAGGGCATCGACTCAGAGGATCAAGAGGCCGAACTGGATGATGATGAATATGACCAGGATGAGGAAGAATCTCCGCAAGCAGAAACCTTCACAGTCAAAGTTGATGGTGAACAAGTTTCAGTTAGTTTAGATGAACTTCGCAATGGTTATTCGCGTCAATCAGATTATACGAAAAAGAGTCAGGCTCTCGCGGAAGAACGTAAGTCGTTCGACAACGATCGGGGCGCAGTGACTCAGGAAAGACAGCAGTACTCTCAATTGTTGAGAGCACTGCAAGTGCAATTGCAAGCGAACCAGGAACAAGCCCCTGACTTTGATCGGCTCTACGACGAAGATCCGATCGAGGCGACGAGGCAAGAACGAGAATGGACCAAACGACAAACCGCTAAACAACAAAAGATGCAAGCGATATTTACCGAACAGGAGCGGGTGGCTCAAGAGCAAGGTAAATTCCAGGCAGAAGATAACCAGCGAATGTTGCAGTCCGAAATTGGTCGGCTACCGGAAATGATCCCAGAATGGCGGGACCAGAAGGTAGCAGCAAAAGAGAGTGAAGAGCTCCGTACTTATTTGACGGATCAGGGAGTTGCCGAAGACGAGTTGTCTGTCCTGGTAAAAGCAAATCACATCTCTGTCTTACGCAAAGCGATGCTCTATGACCAGGGCAAGAGCCGCGTGAAAAAGGCGACCAAAAACAAGCGTTCAAAATCCGTTAGGGCCGGTAACAGCGGAAGCACACCGAAGCCCTCATCGAAACAGCAAAAGCGCAAACGTCAACAATTGAAAACCAACGGGAAGGTCCAGGATGCGGCCAACCTACTAGAATCATTTTTATAGGAGACATTAAAAAATGTCGATTATCGCAAATACGTTTACAAGGTATTCTGCGGTTGGGATCAGAGAAGATTTAAGTAACACCATCTTCCAGATCAGCCCAGAAACCACGCCCTTCGTGAGTAACATGACAAAGCGAAGGAAAATCACTAACACTCTTTTTGAGTGGCAGACAGATAGCCTCGCAGCAGCCGCTGCAAACCATCATATCGATGGTGATGATTTGGGCAGCACATATACAGCCGTGGTCCCTACGGTAAGGCTGGGAAATTATTCTCAGATTCTTAGAAAGGACTTTATTATTGCTGACAACTTAGCTGGGGCGCTCGATTTAGCTGGGCGAAGAAGTTCGGTTGCATATAATATCGCGCAAAATGGTGCAGCCTTGAAGCGAGATTTGGAGTACAACCTTTGCGGAGTGCATACAGCAGCCGCTGGTGGTTCTACGTCAGCAGCAAGAAAAACAGCCCCTCTAACAAGTTGGTTAACGTCGAATACCAGTAACGGTACAAACGGCACAAACCCAACCTTGTCTGGAGGAATCGTTAATGCTGGACCAACCAATGGTACGCAACGGGTCTTTACGGAAGTGTTATTGAAACCCGTAATACAAAGCGTCTTTGAGAACGGAGGATCTCCTAAGTTCTTGATGGTTAACCCGTTCAATAAGGTCAAAGTCAGTGGGTTTGCTGGTATTGCGGAGCAGCGTTACATGGCTCCAGATGGTCCGACTACAATTATCGGTGCTGCCGATATTTACGTCAGTGACTTTGGATCTTTAAGTATCGTTCCTAATCGGTTCAGCCGAGATCGGGACGCTTACATTATCGATCCTGACATGGTCCAGATGGCTACTTTGCGTCCGATGAATACGCAAGAGCTCGCCAAAACTGGTGATGCATCAAAGTGGTTACTTTTGATGGAAGCTGGACTCCAGGTGGACAACGAAGCTGGACTTGGTGTCGTTCGCGACCTAACCACTTCGTAGAAACGAGGTAAAAGATGAAACGCAATCTTAGTTTTGACCCGTTGTCTGGGATTCAAACTGACTTCACTTACGAAGCCGGTGAAACCCTCGCAGACGATTCATTTGTAATCTCAACTAGCCAGGATGTCTCAAAGATTATCGAGGCTAACAAACGATCGGCTAACGCAGTCGATCGGAGATACAAGTGGGGGGAATTTTCTAAGGTTGCGTCGATTCCACTCTCTGTTTATTACGACTTAAAAAAACAAGGCATCATCGATGACGAGCAGCGATTCAAACGCTGGCTTAATGATGGTGACAACAAATTATTTAGGACGCGAGGCGGAACAATTTAATGTCGTTATCGACTTATGCAGAACTGCAAACCAGCATAGCGGATTGGCTCAATCGGTCCGATCTAACGGCGCAGATTCCTGATTTCATTTCCCTGGCAGAAGCTGAGTTCACGCGAACGCTGCGCCATAGAAAAATGATTACGAGAAGTGATGCAACGATCGACAGCGAGTATTCGGCGACCCCCGCGGATTGGATGCAGTCTCAACAACTGATTTTAAAAACTAACCCCGTGACGGCTCTCGAGTATGTGACAGGCGAGGCTCTTAATCAGTTAAAGGCGACAAGTTCAGCGGTCGGGCGACCGGCGTACTATACAAATATCGGGACAGAGATCCAGGTGTTTCCCAGCCCCGATGCTAGCTACACGGCGGAGCTCGTCTATTTTAGGAATGTGCCGGTGCTCAGTGACAGTAATACGACAAACTGGCTCTTGCAGTTAGCGCCTGATCTCTACCTTTACGGGACTCTGCTGCAGAGCGCCCCGTATTTAAGAGATGACGAGCGCATTCCAACCTGGGCTTCGCTATATGCCAAAAAAGTTTTGGACATCGAGGAATCAGATCAACGGACCCGTGGGCAGACAAGCGTAAGAATGCGCTTCTCGCCTCTGCAATAGGACACTAAAAATGGCGTTTAGTAATTATTTAAGCAATGAAATTCTGGACCACGTTTTCAGCGGCAACGCTTTCACGGCTCCCGCAACCTATTACGTTGCGCTCTACACTGTCGCGCCAACGGCTAGTGGCGGCGGTACGGAGGTAAGCGCATCAGGAACAGGATACGTTAGGAAGACCGCTACCTTCACTACAACCGCTCAACAGTCCACAAATACGTCAGCGGTTGAATTTCCAACAGCGACAGCTTCGTATGGGACTGTGGTAGCGGCTGCGGTTTTGGATGCAAGCACAAGCGGAAATTTATTGGCTTTTGCAAACCTAACAGCAAGCAAGACGATCGGTATCGGTGACGTTTTGCGAATCCCGGCGAGTGACCTTGATATCAACCTGGCGTAAACGATGGCACAAGGATTCGGAAATGGTGCATGGAGTGTCGGACGATACGGGCAGTGGTCCTATGTTGACGCTGCCGTCGAAATGGATGGCGCTTCATCGACTTCTGCGTCAGCCATTAAAAGCCAGGGTACAGCGGTCGTTATGTCGGCTGCGTCAAGCGTCACTATTTTCGCAGGGCAAGTTTATTTTCCAGATGTTGAAATTAATGCGGCAGCAAGTGTTGTCATTAACGCCCGACACAAATGGGTCGAACAAAATATTGCAGCGACTAATTGGGTCGTGCAACCAACAAGGAGCTAGGTAAATGGCATCATCGTATTCTAACCCACTGCGCCTCGAGGAGATCGGCGTTGGAGAAGCCTCGGGAACTTGGGGAACAAAAACCAACACCACGATCGTCAATCTGGCGACCGCTCTAGCGGCAAAAACAAAAAACATTGCCAGCGATGCTGACACCACGTTCACCATGCCAGATGGATCGGCTGACGATATTCGTGGTCTGCATTTGAAACTGACTTCTACGACTTTGACCGCTACCAGGACCGTAACGATAGCGCCAAATACGGTCAACAAAATATGGATCGTTGATAACGCGACAACGGGTAGTCAGTCAATTGTCATCTCCCAGGGAAGTGGTGCAAACATCACGATCCCTAACGGCCAATGCAAAGTGATCTATACGGATGGTGCTGGTGCGGGTGCGGCAGTCATCGATGCGCTTGCGGATTTGAATCTGAGCGGCACAACAACAATCGCCAATGCCTCGATCACTAACGGAACCTTTACGGGGAGCCAGGTTGATATAACGAGCCAGGGCGACATCCGGTTGCAGGATTCAACGGGCGGTCAGTACGTTGCGCTTCAAGCGCCAGCGACTGTTGCCTCGAACGTAACGCTGACGCTCCCGGCAACTGACGGTACAGCCGATCAGGTTCTTTCGACTGATGGCGCTGGAGTTTTGGATTGGGTTACGAGCGGCGGTGCTTACAACGCCTGGCTCATAAAGGCCGCTGCTTATACGGCGTTACCCGGCGACCAATTGATCATTAATAGCGGCTCGGCAGTGACAATTGACTTGCCACTAAGCCCGACTGCGGGGCAAACGGTCGTAATGAAAAATCGCGGAGCAGGGCTCGTAACTGTTGATCGAAATGGCAGCAACATAGAATCAACCGCCTCAGATGGGTCGTTAGCGACCGGGGCATCAAGTCAACTCGTATACATCGATGGGCCAATCGGCTGGGAGCAATTAGCATGACTGTAATATTAGGTGGTAGTGGCGGGCAAAGTTTAGTCCGACTATTTGTTCTGGGTACTAGCGGTACATGGTCTCCACCGTGGGATTGTAAGGCGATTGTCACAGTAATTGGCAGTGGTGGTGGCGGGGCTTCACAAGAACAAGGCCCGTGGCATGTGGCTGGGAACGGTGCCGTAGCCACTGGCGGGGGTGCAGGGGGCTTGAGCCAGAGTTATGTAGACCTGAAAGCGACTACGACCTACACGTTAGTAATTGGTGCTGGAGGTACTGGAGGAAGCTCCCCAGTAGACGGCCCAAATACGAGTCCAACCGCTGGCAGTACCAGTTCGTTTGCGGGGTCAGGAATTACTACGTTGACTGCGAACGGCGGCGCTGCGGGCAACCATACTGAAGGCGATGCTACGTCAACCTTAACTTCAGCAGGGGTAGCTGGAGGCTCCGCGACAGGGGGAACTCTCCAAAATAATACGGGTGGCGGTTCTGGCGCTGCTAGTGTAACAACTGCTAGTTCTTCAATTTATAATAATGCGGCGGCGACCGGCGGGGGCGCAATCGGTCTAGGCGGAACGGGCTATTCGTCAGGCACTGTTCATCAAACGGGCGGGGCTTCTTACGCCCACTCCTGTAACGGGGGTGCTGGCACAGGAGGGGGGTCTGCAAATACTTCTGGGACGAATCAAACCGCTACTGGTGGCGGCGCTACCGCGGCATCTACTGGGTCTGCGTCGCTGAAAGCAATCACTGCGGGTAATGCTACCGGAGCTTTTTTAATGGACGGCGATAATATCGGAGTAGGCACCAACCCCGACGGTTGTGGTGGGGATGCCGTGAGAAATTATGCTTCGCCAAGTAACGGCGGATTTGCGGCTGGCGGCGGTGGTATGTCGGGCCAAAACACCATCTATATCGGCGATGGTGCTGCTGGCGGTATTGGCGGCGGCGGCGGCGGCACCGCAACAGCAAAAGACCAAAGTGTGCAATGTCATGGCGGTAATGGCGGCACGGGTGTAGTTATTGTTGAAGTGTTAACGGCTTAACGGAGATTAAAAATGGCGAACTATGAAATACTAAATGAAGGCGATGAAGTCATAAATGTTATTGTCGCTGATGAAAATTTTGTTGAGGCAAATTACAGCAACTATCGACTTCGTGTTGAACGCGATACTACCGAACGTGATGCAAGGGCGTGGAGGAATGAAGAACTAAAATCTAGTGATTGGATTTCTCAGACCCCAGATCACCCCGAACGTGCAGCTTACCTAACGTACAGAACCCAGCTACGCGATTGGCCCGCGCAAGATGGAGATGAAAGATATACAAATGGTTTTCCTGACACCAGGCCGGAACTTGATTAATGCCAAAGTCAGAAGAAATGAAAACACATGAGGAGTTCTGCGAAGCGCGTTATGCCAACATCTGCGAGAGACTTATCTCAGCTGGAGAACGGATGTCTCGAATTGAGGTACTACTCTGGACGGTTTATCCCTGGACCGTTGCCCTTATTTTTGCTGCAAACTATGCGGGGTAAGTGTTGATGAAAATAACAATTGATGAACAAGAAATCGATCTGGAGAAAATATCTGATAACGGCAAGGCTGCGTTTGAACGAATGACTCAGATCCAATCAGAGCTCGATGAGCTCGAGCAAGTCAGACGAGAGCGACTGATCGTGATGAACGCTTACGCGCAAATCGTCAAGGACTGCGCTGATCCAAAAATCGAGCTCGTAAAGTGAAATACTTCAAGCCCGAAGAGTTTCTCTGCCAGCACTGCCAGGCGGAAGGAATTCAAAACAGCTTCGTAGAAACGCTTGATGCGATCCGCGAAGAGTGCAACTTTCCTTTCGTTGTGAACAGCGGCTATCGATGCGCTGACCATCCTATTGAGGCTAAAAAGGAAAAGCCTGGCGCTCATCAAGGCGGCTATGCGGCTGACATATCGGTGAGAGGCGAGAGAGCTCTCAAGCTCATCGAGGTAGCGATCAGGCATGGCGTTAAGCGAGTCGGCATCAATCAAAAGGGCGGAGGTCGGTTTGTCCATATCGACACCGATCCTGATCGAGTCTCTCCTGCGATGTGGAGTTACTGATGGCGTTACTTCCTCTTTCAATTCCCCCGGGGATTCAAAAGAACGGCACCAACTTCCAGCAAGCTAACGCCTGGAACGATGGCAATCTTGTTCGCTGGTACGAACAGGCAATGCAGCCGGTTGGCGGATGGCGGAAAAGATCAACTTCCGCGATGACCGGGATTTGCAGAAAGCTTCTTTGCTATACCGATAATCTCAACTTACGCAGGTCGATTGCTGGGACTGAGTCTCATCTCTATGCAATAAACGAGGGCGGCATAAAACATGACATCACGCCAGCAGGGTTCACGACAGGGACAGCGGATGCTAGTCAGAATCTAGGCTGGGGCGGATCGACTTATAGCCATTCAACCTGGGGAACTCCGCGGCCAGACACAATCCCTTATGTCCCGGTCACAACCTGGTCCCTCGATACCTGGGGCGAATACACGATCGGCTGCAGCACGACAGATGGGAAAATTTACCAGTGGGCAAATAACACAGGCGTTGTCGCGGCGATACTTTCAAATGCCCCAACCTCAAACACTGCGATCCTAACAACGAACGAGCGTTTTGTTTTTGCTCTGGGCGCTGGCGGAGAAGCTGACCGCGTTGAGTGGTCGGATCAAGAGAATAATAATGTCTGGGCTGCGTCAGCGACCAACCAGGCTGGCGGTCAGAACCTTACGACCAACGGCAGGATTATTACAGGCCTTAGTCTCCGCGGAGAGACTCTCATCTTGACGGATGTAGACGCGCACGTTGCTCGTTATTCTGGTCCTCCATTCGTTTATGGCTTCACCAGAGTCGGCTCGGGTTGCGGGATAGTCTCTGCTAACAGTTGCGTAGTGGCGGGTCAGACCGCCTTCTGGGTAGGCCAGAAGGCTTTTCATATCTATAACGGATCGGTCAGGACATTGCCTTCTGCGGTTGGAGACTTTTTCTTTGCAAATATAAACGAAGCGCAGAGATCCAAAATATGCGGTGTTTTGAATTCTGGATTCAATGAAATCTTTTGGTTCTATCCATCTCAAGAAAGCAACGAAAACGATTCTTACGTTTCTTATAATTATAAAGACAACATCTGGTCGATCGGCTCTCTAGCCAGGACGGCTGGCGTAGACGTTGGAGTTTTTACTTTTCCGCAACTGGTAGGAATCGATTCTTATGTTTACGAACATGAGGTTGGTGCAGCATTCGACGCTGACGTTATCCCGTTTATACAATCCGGTCCTGTAGAGATCGGCGCGGGAGACAACCTGATGGTCGCCACATCACTGATCCCTGACGAGAACACGCAGGGGGATGTTACCGCTGAGTTTATCACCAGAAACTATCCGAATGGGGCGACCGAAACGCATGGTCCATATTCGATGGCGAATCCAACGAATGTCAGGTTTACCGGGCGAGAGGTCAGCATGAAGGTAACGTCTGCTACGGCTAACAGTTGGCGAGTGGGAACGATGCGGCTCGATGTTGTCGCGGGTAGCAAGCGATGATCTTACCGACTCCCTCGCAATATTATGACCCGCTGCTTCAGTCGGAGATCAATCGAGCCATCGAGCTCGGAGATTCTAATAACTTAAAAAAAGACGGTGATCTTGAAATCGGCAATGGCCGAATAATTCTGGCTTCAGCAAACGGAACTCGTTACAAGTTGACGGTCGATAACTCTGGAAACCTGGGGACAGCAGCGATATGAACATGAACAAAGCCGATGCTTTGAAGGCCGCAACTCCACTTGAAGCAATGCTTCCCTACAAGAAAATGCTTTTGGAAGCGCTGGCTTATAGCGGCGGATCTCATTCATTTCAGGATATCGTTGATAATGTCTCAAAGGAGGTGATGCAATTTTGGCCGATGGACAAAAGCTGCATGGTCACTGAAATAATCACTTATCCAAAATTTAAAACCCTGCATATTTTTTTGGCGGCAGGAGATTTGACAGAAATAAAATCCATCGACAGCACGTTGGAAGTTTTGTGTCAGAAGATCGACGCGAAATTTATTTCATTGTCAGGAAGGCGCGGCTGGGTTAAGGCGTTAGCCGATATCGGATACGAAATGAGTCATGTGACTCTAGCGAAAAAAGTCAAGGAGAAAGAAAATGTCTAGTGCAAAAGGTGGTGGTGCAGCAAAAGGCGGGGGCGGAAAGGGAGGCGGAGAAGTCACGCCAATGCCGGGCGGTCCAGGTAGCCCAGGTCAAGCTCCGTTGGCAGCAGTTACTGGCGGTCCAGAGCCAGAGCCCTATAACGCCCAACGAGATTTCTATGGGGATGGGAATATGGTCAATCAACCGTTGCCTGGGTACTTCAAGACGTTCCCTGCGCCTGGCGGAAACAACTATGCTCCTCCGGTTGAGGAAGAGCCTGTCGATCCAGGTTACGGAACTCAACCGGCGACTGATCCGGTTCTTGGCGGATCCAATTCCCCTGCTAATACGAGCCCAGAGGTGAGAAACGCATATTCCGCTGGCGCTTCCGCGGAAGCCTCCGCAAACGAGTTGGCAGCTTTCAATCTGGGTGTTCCAGACACAAATAACGATGGCAGGATTTCAAACGAAGAGTTTTCCTCGTGGAATGGCTACGATGCTTGGGCTGAAAAAAACGGACAAGCAGGAATAAGCGGTGGCCCTGGAGGGGTGTCTGGTAGTCGCTTCACAGGTCAGTACGGACCAGACGGGCAACCAATTTATACCAGCGCCGTCATGGGAGCGCCATCCGGCAATACCGGGGATATAGACCCAGAGATGTTGGCTTGGCTTGGCTCGAATGTCTATAACAGCGGAGGTTATGGTAGGGGTGGAGGTGTGGGTGGACAAACCTACAACCCTGCATTCTTGCCGAATACGGGGGGGAGCTCTGGCAACCAATATAACCCCGATTTTCTGCCGAATCGAAATCCCTATGGAGTTTTCGGCGGAACAATTTTAAGTCCCTCAATTTTTGGATAGGAGAATCTTATGGGCTTTGGAAAAAATGAAAGCTCAAGCAGCCAGGAGTTTGATCCACAACTGAAACAGGCTCTGCTCTCGGTTTTTGGCGAAGGCCAGAGGCTCTATAATAATCTGGATTATCAACCTTACCAGTATGCAACGACTGCTCCGATGAGCCCCTTTCAGCAAGAGGGACTCGACATGGCTTTGACTAACGCGAGGAGCCAGATCGGTAACGATCAGCTTAATGCTGCAAACGCTGCGCTAACGGGCGTGACTAACTACAACCCCGACACACTGACATCTCAGCAAATCTCTGGTGTCCCGCAAGCTGCCACAACTCAGGTTGGCACTGATCAAGTTTCTAATATTCAGCAAATTTTAGCGGGTCAGATAAATGATATCGGTCAGGTTGGCACAACTCAGGTTGGCGCAAACCAGGTTTCTAATATTCAGCAAATTTTAGCGGATCAGATAAATAATGTCGGGCAAGTCGCCGGGCAGAGTATCAATCCGATGGCGCTTCTGAGCTCAGATCAGGTCAATGCCCAAAGATTTGCAGACACCAGCCTTGATCCCTATACCAATCAGTATGAGAACCAGGTCGTTAACCAGACAATCTCCGACATCGATCGAGCTCGGCAAATGCAGCAAAATCAAAACAACGCAGCAGCGGTTTCCGCTGGGGCATTCGGCGGCGATCGACAGGCGATCCAACGAGCAGAGACTGACCGAAATGCTTTAGAGGCAACGGCTAGGGAAGTCGGTCAATTGCGCCAGGGCGGCTACGAGGCGGCGGCACAAAGAGCGGAGGGTGATATCACCCGAGGTTTGACAGGCCAACAAAGTAATCAAGCCTCAAATATGGCCGCTGGGCAATTTAATATTGGCAACGAATTTAGTCGCCAGCAAGCCAACCAGGCTCGGGACTTGACTCAGAGCCAGGCTAATGCTGCAAACTCGTTGGCGCAGCAACGTGCGAATCAAGCCTCAAATCTCGCGGCAAGAACCTCCAATGCGGGAAATAGTTTGATGAGACAGCAATCGAATCAATCTGCCAATTTACGGGCAATGGAGGCCAATGCCAGGAATGCTCTTGAAGCCAGTAGGTCGAACGCTGCAAACTCGTTAGCTCGGCAACAGAGTAATCAAGCCTCGAATCTCACGGCAGACCAGGCCAATGCCGCAAATGATCTAACCGGCCAACGCGCAAATCAATCTGCAAATTTACAGGCTAGTCAGGCTAATGCCAACAATGCTCTTGCTGCCAGCAGGACAAACGCTGCTAACGACTTGAATATGCAAAGGTACAACCAGGCAGACCAGATGCAAGCTGGAATGGGCAATCAGAATGCTGGGCTTCAAAATCAAAACCAGATAGCAGCTGCAGCGAATCAGCTTGCTGGCGTGGGCCAGGATTATCGAAACTTCGCGAACCAGGACGCGCAGAATATTCTCGGCGTGGGCAATTTCCAGCAGGGCCAAGCGCAGAATATTCTCGACGATCAAGCTCGGAGATATCAACAGGAACAAGAGTACGCGTTCAGAATGTTTGATCTCCTAAGAGGCGCAGCCGGGATCTTGCCTAATCCGCTTACTGGTTCTTCGGAAAGCAGTGGCTGGACCGCGAGTATGGGGGGGTCGCGTTAATGGGTTTTTTCGATGCAATAAAAAACGTGGGTTCTACCGCGATCAATCAAATGAAAGAGTTGCCTGGTCAAATTGCAGCGACACCATCGAATGTGATGGGCCAGGTTGGCAATAATGTTGATTTCATAAAAGCGTTGACGCAGAACCCCGAAGAATTTGAAAAGTTCATGCTGGCGAATCCTGATTTTTTAAAAAACGCTAGCCAGGTCGGCATTCCACAATTAGCGCCCCCCACGAACCCTTTGCCTACCGGCGGTTTTATTAATCAAAACCCTAATTTTCTAAACTCGGCGCAGCAAGTTCTGACAGGAGGATATTGACATGGCAGAACAGATGACCATTGACCAGATGTTAGCCGGAATGACTGACGAAGAAAAAGCTCAGTTTATAGATCAAATGACTTACCAACAGAATGCGGGTCGGTTAAATCAAAACCAACAAGCAATTGCTGGCTTGCCTAATATTCCGCAACCTTACAATTATCAAAAGCCAGAGGGCTTTGGTGGCGCTATAAAAAATATCGGTAAGAATATTTTACGGCCTGGGATGGAGCGTCTTGGTCTTGCTCCTTCTATACGAGGTCAGCTTGCGAATATGCAGTACCAGCAGTTTTTGAGACAAAATTATGAAACGGAATCTGAATACGTTCGGGAAGAGATGGGCCGAAATTTTCTTAGAAAAAGAGGCGTTCCAGAAAGGCAAATTCAAGCAATGTCCGGGGATGAATTAAAAGAGACAATTAGAGATGTTGTCGGGGTTGTGCAGCGAGGCGAACTTGGCAATACATATCAAACGCGACTCGGCACTGGCGAAAGAGTTAACGAGCAATCTCTCTCGCCAGACATGCAACAATTTCTTTTCGACAATCCAGGGGCGCTTGATCGGTTTAAGCAAGGTTCCCCAAATGCCGCTTTGAATCCAGCGCAGCAAGCACTGACACAAAGTGAGATCCCATCGTTTAGCGATTATGAAATTGGGAAATCCTCGCGCATGGAAACTAATAAGTTGGCCGCACAAAGCAACAACGCGCTAGGTAAAACGTACAACGAAAACAGCCAAACGGCTTATAGCCAACAGAATGCTCTTCAGCATATGTTGAACTTGGTTCAAGATGCCGATTTTAAAACGGGAACAGGGCAGCAAGCCTTAACTGCAGTTCAAAGTCTTGGGTACAACCTTGGGTTCACCAGCGAAAGCCCAGTAAAAGAGGAAGTATTTCAAGCCCTAAGCAGAAAGATAATTATCCCTCTAGTCAAACAGTTAGGCGTTAACCCGACTGATAAAGATTTTGAAATAATAGAATCAGCTAGTGTGGGATTAGGGCAGACAATAGAGGGCAACTTAATACTGCTTCAAGCCGCAAAGATCGGTGCTGAAAGATTCATAATGATCGAAGATGCCTATCAGCAGTTCACAAAAAATAATATCAAAATGAAAGCAAGCCAGCCGCTTCGTTTCGAGGCGAATTGGAAAATAGCTCTTTCAGAATTGAAGAAGACTCCAGCATGGCAGGGCGACTTGTTAGAGAGTCTCAATCTTCGAACAAGACAAATGACAGGTGATCAAAGTAGTGGGATTACTGCAGACAATATTGCCAGCGGATTTGCTGGTAAGGGTCCTCGATAATGGCGATTCAAACAGATATACAAAAATTATATGAGGCAATGCTAAGACAACAAGCAACTCCTCAAGGATTAAACGCCGAAGGAGAAAACATCTTAAAAGCTATCGAGAGTGGTGCTCTGGGCAATGCAGAATTTTCCACGATCCTCCAGGGCGCTAGTTATAACTCGGCTGATGAATTGATCGGTAAAATGCGCTCCTCGTTCCCTGGCGTTTTCGGTACAGGCCCTCAAGATATTGCAACCCAACTAAACACGATGGGGGGTACAGAATACTCGCCGTATGATGTTGCGACTGAGCTCGAAAGAGGGACGGTAAGAGACTACCGAGAAGAAAACCCTTATAAGGCGTTTGGGCTTGAAGCTGGCGGCGGAGTATTGACCGGCGGTCCCGCTGGACTATATAGGACGGGTCTACGATCATTAGGCACCGCTGCAGTTGCTGGCGGGGCCAGCGGCTATATGTCTGGTGAGGGGGAAAATGACCTCAGTTCTGGTGTGTTGGGTGCGGGGCTTGGTACAGGAATTCAAGGCGCAATGGGTATGTTAAAGGGGCCATTCAGCGCGTTGTACAGGGCTGCTTTTCAGTCCAGCAATCGCGAGGCAACCAAGAAAGGCCAGGCGCTTGCAAGAAGAAAGTTGATCGAATCGCTGCGCGATAGTGGCATGACACCAGAACAAGCTATCTTTGAATTAGCTGATGCGTCTGGCGCAAACTTTAATAGAAACATGACGCTTGGCGATACGAACGACAACCTCAGAGCTCTGGTCGATGCGATATCAGTGATGCCAGGCCCAGGCAAAGAAACGGTCAATCGATATTTGAGAACTCGTCAGGAAGGTAGACCGGCTAGGTTAGGCACGATACTCGAAGAAGCGTTTGGGCAAAGGGCTAATTTTTTTAGCGACTTTCAAGCCTTAAAATTGGCTCGACAGTCTACTGCAAAGAAGCTGTATGGTGAGGCAAATAAAGTGACAGTGCCGGTCACTGAAGAGCTCCAGGCTCTCCTGGCAACGCCAGCAATGCAGGATGCTTATCGAAAAGCGATAAGGATTGCAGAAAATAATCAGCAAGTTGGCGGGATGAGGTTTACGCTAGGTGCTGACGGGAGAATCCTTACGCCAGATGGCAGTCCTGTGGATGGTGTGGACACGATCTTCCTGCACAACATAAAGATGGGACTCGATGATGTTGCCTTCCCATCAATGCCAGCGACAGGGATCGGAGCAGCGGAGGTTAGCGCAGTCAGGGATCTGAGAACTAAGTTTTTGGATTACTTCGATACGGCCAACCCGGCATACAAACGAGCTCGAGATTTTTATGCTGGCGACACTGAGACAATGAGGTCGATGGAACTCGGCACTACATTCCTAAGTCACAAAAGTCCCGACGAGCTCGCCGCTCAAATTCTGAGAATGAACAGGTCAGAAAAAGAAGCTTTCCGTTTAGGCGCTTTGCAGAACTTGCAAAACGAATTTGATATTTCGCCAAAAACGGCAGATATGGCTTATAAAGTGATGCGAAGCAAAAGGAGAAAAGACCTTCTCAGGTTAACTTTCCCCGATGGCGAAAAAGGGCAAGCCAGCTTCGATGTCTTTATGGGTAATCTGAACCGCGAGTCAGGCATGGCTCTGACAGAAAAGGCCGGGATGGGTACTGCAACAGCCCAGCGTAACGAACTTCTCTCAACGCTTAAAAACGACATAGACGCTGGGAACAACATTTCACAAGAGGGATTGACGGGCATTCTGCTGAGTAGTTTACGAGATAAGGGTGCTGCGGCGGCAGACATCGAGCTCCAATCGGTCGCTTCAGAATTATCAAGAATGCTCACGGCAGAAAGCCCAGAGACTCTAAGAAAGATCCTGGTTGACCTGCAGGGCGGCGGAAGCATCGTGGACATCTTAAAGAATGTTCGCTTAAACAACGTGACTCCTGCGCTATTAAATCAACTTACTAAGCCAGGGTTCGTTGGCAATATGTCAGGCAATCTGTCTGGGCCGCTTGATCCTGATTTTTTGCAGGATTTTCTCAACGACGATCAACGCGCTATAGCTCAGTAAAAACCACTGCGAAAACAGTTGGTAGTGTAAATGGTAGTGTAAATCCTCT
>Ga0209757_10000178_pt1 | contig 16497 bp, 26 predicted proteins | sample ETNvirome_6_1000_FD_185472 | JGI IMG/M metagenome (GOLD analysis project Ga0209757, IMG submission 185472) | Marine viral communities from the Pacific Ocean - ETNP_6_1000 (SPAdes) (version 2) | ecosystem: Environmental > Aquatic > Marine > Oceanic | place: Pacific Ocean | collected 2013-06-19 | reverse complement strand
TAATCTCCTGTATTATTTACACAATTACTTGATGACCTGTAAGCCGTCTAAGTAATACTGCTACCTAATGTCGCAGTAATCCGAGTATCCCACGGGAGGGTTTCCCCTTCAAGACAAATTCGAGAGGTGCGGCGATATGTCGCAGTTTGGGTTCAACTGGAGCGTATCCCACCCCACGGGGGGAGGGGTGCCATAAACCTTTAACCTTTAACCTTAAACCTTATAGAGTCTGGTGATGTATCCAACAAAGCACGTCAATTTATTATTATACTATTATACAATACAAGTTAATTGCTATCTGGTTATGATAATAAAACAACAAAACATGAATAAAACTTTATGAAACAATTTAGGGCAGGTGTGGCATATTGTCGCAGGGGGATAGCAATCGAGGGATTTTTTCCCTAGTGTTGTCTCAGCGGCAAAAGTCGCAGCTGACCTAGCAGATCTAGGAGCCATTTGTTAAAGGAACACAACCCAAAATGGCAAACACAAAAAAAGAATACATCGATCATAAACGTCCCATAAAAAAAGATGCCGATATCCAAGTTAAATTCGGTAACACTAGAGTAGGGACTTTAAACTGGAATCCCAAAACTGGGGTTATTCAGGTAGAAGGACAATCCAACGGTGAAGTGCTTCTGGAGGGTTCTATCTGGAATGGGGATGAGAAGCTTAAAGATGTGGCTGCTGTCTTACAAGGCGGTATGGGACGTTGGGACATTAAGCTAATTGGTGCACCCATACTGGATGATGACGGCAACGTCATAAGCAGTGAAGGTGTTCAATTCTTTCAGGACCATACCACACCACCAGTGCCAAAGGAGCAGAAGGTGGCAACCAGTGGTGGCAAGAACTCCAAATGGATTACTGGTAAGGACCGCAAATGAGGTCCGTCGTTATGGGGCGCAAGGTCCTAACCATTCGCCATAACTCAGCTGGTGATGTCGTCGAAGTTGATTGGCAAACTTTACCTGACGTCAAACTACCAACTTCAAAAACTAATATTAATATCAATACTAAAAAGAAACTAGCTGAAGTCTTAAAAGATTAATCTTAAACCTTTAAGCTTTAAGCTTTAAGCAAAGAATTTTCCCCTCATTCAATCGAGTGGGGGGGATTTTCTTTGCCTTTTTTTTGGGCTTTATTCCGTAGGGGGGGAGGGAAAAGCCGGGGGCCGAGCCTTTAGGCTTAATTAGGCAAGCCGGAAATGTAGCAAATTTCCAAAATTGGGGGTTGTCTAAAAAAAATTTTACCTATATTTTAAGAAAGTCTCTTTTTGGAGAAACTCATAACATCTATAATAAGTCTATATATAGATATATATAATATATATATATATATACTCTTTATATTATTTTTTTATTTTATTTATTATTCTATATAAGGAATAGAACATATGATAAAAGATATAAATAAAAGTCTAACTATAGAATGGCCTCTTATGAAAGATTCTATAGATATAAAACAAAAAAATAAAATAAAGGAATTTTTAGATAGTAAAGATGTCAGATTAACATCAGGAAAAAAAGTAAGGGAATTTGAGGAAGCTTGGTCTAAATGGCTTGGTGTCAAATATTCCTGTTATGTCAACTCTGGAGGAAGTGCTAATCTTCTTCTTCTTGACTGTGTAAAGGAACTTTTCTTTTCCGAAGAAACTTTAAAAGAACGACATATAGGTGAAAGTAGTTCTATCTTTGTCTTAGTTCCGTCTTGTACATGGGGAACCTCTATAGCTCCTCTTATGCAATGCGGGTATACACCTATTTACTGTGATATAGATCTGGAGACTTATAGTTTTGATGAAGCCTGCCTTGAGAAAATAAAAAATGATTTAGATAAGGGATGGGGGGATAAGCATCGTCAAAGGTATAATATCGATATCGTGTGGATTACCCATTTAATGGGATCACCCTCGAATGTAGAACGTATCAAGAAATACTTTCCTAATGCCATGATCTTGGAGGATTGCTGTGAATCACACGGAGCCAAGGCTTTAAACGCTACACAGAAGATAGGGACCTTGGGAAAGGGATCAACTTTTAGTTTTTATTTTGGACACCACATGACAACCGTTGAAGGAGGAATGGTATCGACAGATGACAAACATCTTTACAATATGATGCGGATGAAGCGTTCTCACGGGTTGGCAAGGGAAGCTCTCCCTGAATATTATAGCAAGTATATACGTGATTTCCCTGAAGTCGATAAGCGGTTTCTTTTTCCGGTAGCAGGTTATAATTTCAGGAATCAGGAAATTAATGCTGTCATTGGTCTGGAGCAATTGCCAAATCTGGACAAGTGGATAAAGATACGTCAGGAAAACCTGCATCGGTTTAATCGTATATTGTTTAAATGTAATAAGGAAAACAAGTCTAATCTCTTTAAACCTGTGAAGGAAAAGGGAAATAGTTCCTATGCTTTGGCTTTTGTATGCTGTAGTCCTGATTTAAAGACAAGTCTGGACAGACATTTGACGACTCACTATAAGTTTGAGACACGTCCCTTTATTGCCGGAAACATCCTGAGACAGCCTTTTATCTACCATAAAGACCCTTATTCGTTTAAAAATGCAGAGTTTTTGCATAAAAATGCCCTGTATATAGGGAATAATCAGTTCCTTACCAAGGAAAATTTTGATATACTTGAAGATATTCTCCTTGATTTTACTAAAGAATATCGGAAAACCCATGAATGCTCCTGTCGTAAAACGTAATCCTCACATAAAAACCAGAGGATATGGACAAAGTAACCACGTTCTCTATAAAAATGTTTCATCACCGGAGTTAAAAAAAAGAATAAAGGAGATGGCAGCTGACAGGAAAACCAATTCCAGTGGATATGATCTTCAGGAAATGCGTCAGGAATGGCGGCGGCGACAGAATGGTATTGTAAAAAAAGATAACGAAACCTATAATAAGAAAGTCATGTTAGAACGTCCAGAAAAATCTGAACCTTTCAAGAAGCCTCGCTTCATTACCGGAATGTCTCCGAAGCAGGAAAAATTTTGTATGGAATACATGGCTACCGGAGATGCTCTAGTTGCTTATAAGGCTGCTGGTTATGCGGAAGGTTCCAACGTAGCTCAAACGAATAAAAGAGCTAATGCTCTTTTGAAAAGTGAACGTATAGAAAAGCGTCTTGAAGAATTACGGAAAGAGGCAATACATCACATGGCTTGGAGTTCGGATAAAGTTCTGAATAGTTTTAAAGAAGTTTATGACCATGCTTTAAACAATGGTGATTATACAAATTGCAATCGCTCTTTGGAATCCATAGCGAAACACCTTGGCATGTTTATTGATAGAATGGAATCAAAAATAAAATATGGTCATCTTGAAAGCGGAGATACTCAGGAAGATGTTAACCGAGATATTGAAAGACTTGCTGAGATTGCCGGGTTCAAGGTTGTTCAAGGTGGTAAAAAAAATTAAAAGAATATAAAAATGGCAAGTGATACTTATTTATCATGGCTTTTAAAGAAATTGGGAAAAGGAGCTGTAAGTCCAGTTACTACAGGTCTTCAGGTAGCCTTATCACCTACACCCACTTCTTCTGAAGATACACTTCCAACAGGATTTACAACAGGTCGTGCTGGATCTAAATATACTATTGATTCTTCTAAGCCAACTTCAACACAACGATTAAAAAAATATTTAGTTGATAGACCTGATAGTCGTCAACCTCCATCACAAAAAACTATTTATTTAGATGAAAAAAATAAAAAGCTTGCTTTAGAATTAGTAAATTCAATAGATATGGATCTTACTTTTAAACCTCCATCAGATGCAACGAAAAGAATTTCAGAAATTATTTTAAATAAAAATTATGGACCTAGAAAAAAAGGAAGTTCTTTAGGAAAAATAAATTTTTCTATGGTTCCTCAAAAAGGTTTGTATCCTTTAGAAATTTATGGAGCTGGTAGACTTCCTAAAGGTCAAATCGGACCTTTTATATCACCATCAGGAAGTACAGAGGGAATACATCTTGGAAGTATGATTAAAGATTTACTATATAAAAAAAGAAGTGGTGGAGCTATTGAAAGAAATCTCTATAATTATGAACCACGGGCTATATAATAAATGGATATTCAAAAATACAGAGACTTTATTAAAAGTAGTGACTTTGATGATCTCAAGGAAGAAAAAGAAGATAGACTTCAAACAATAGAAGATTTGTATAATCCGGGTCTTCACTCACCGGGTACATTAGGCATATGGCAACTGATGGATCGTGTCCAGTTTATGATTGCCCTGTTTCATAATCAAGTTGGCTTACACCCTTCTATGCATAATCCTGATAAGGATTTTGATAAGGTACGGGATCAGGTGGCAGTTCTTGCACAGGATATGTTTATTTTATTTAGTCTTGTAATGGAGCAGCAATCCAAAAGAGATTCTTTAGTTAATTAAAAATGGAAACTATAAGTAGTACAGCTTCAGAAACAAGTCGGCAGCTACGTGATCACATAATCGAATCAATTATAAGTAATTCGCAAAACGATTTTTTTACCTTTCTTCGTACTGTAGCCCCGACTTTGATTGCTGATTTTAAAATGGGTCGGCATATTGAACTGATAGCTTCAAAGTTACAGTCTGTTGAAGAGGGAAAGCTGAAACGCCTGATGGTTTTTCTTCCACCCCGTTCCAGTAAATCTCTTATTTGTTCAAAGCTTTTTCCCGCATGGTACATGGGACGACACCCTAATCATGAAATCCTGACAGTTTCCCATTCAGATCAGCTCTCCAGTGATTTTGGTAGAGCTGTAAGAGATATTGTTAATACAGAGTTATTCCACAGTATTTTTCCAACAGTTTCTCTTAGAAGTGATGTCAGGGCTGCAGGAAAGTGGCAGACAAATCAGAATGGGGTTTACTATGCTGCGGGTGTTAAAACACAGATTGCGGGTCGGGGTGCTCACGTTGCGATTCTAGATGATGTCATGTCGGAAGAAGATGCTTTCAGTGCGGCAGGACGTAGGTATATAAAAGAATGGTATCCGGCTGGTCTTCGAACCCGGTTAATGCCGAATGGATCTATTGTTATTATTAATACACGTTATCATGAAGATGATATATGCGGATGGTTACTGGGAGCAGCACCACCTGATTATAAAGAAAATACAACAAGAGATACTTCCTTGGATTGGGAAGTCATAAAGATACCTGCATGGTTGGATGATGAATCTTCCAAGTTATTAAATCTTCCTTTAGGCAGTTCTTACTTTCCTGAATGGAAACCACATTCAATTTTGAAACAGGATGAAGATGAAATAAAAAGACATAATGGAAGTAAGTATTGGCAATCTCTTTACATGCAGGACCCCACCCCGGATGAAGGTGGGATTTTAAAAAGAGAATGGTTTAAAAAATGGAAGGGAAAAGATCCTCCTGATTGTGAATTTATTATTCAGACTTTTGATACAGCTTTCAGTGTTAAGACAACAGCAGATTTCAGTGTTCTTCAGACATGGGGTATTTTTGATAAGTATGAAGTTGATAGTTCAGGAAGGGAAAGACTTGTTCCTCATTTAATTTTATTGGGAAATATCAGGGATCGATTTGAATATCCTGAATTAAGATCGACAGCACAGGATGAATATGATAAGCATACACCAGATGCTATTATAATTGAGAAAAAGGCATCAGGTCAGTCCTTGATACAGGATTTAAGAAGGGCTGGTTTACCTGTATTGGAATATACACCGGATCGTGATAAGGTAAGTAGGGCAACAGCATGTACACCTTTTTTGGAAGCAGGACGTATCTGGTTACCGGAAAATCGTGGTTGGGCAGGTGATTTGATAAATGAAGCGGCAGCATTTCCAAGTGGAACGCATGATGATCAGGTTGACTCAATGGTAATGGCTATTCTATACATGCGTGATTCTTGGCGTGTAGACCATCCTAATGATCCCCGCTTTGATGAAGATGAAGATAATGATATTTATAAAAAACCCAGAAAAGGTTATTGGAGATTTTAGAAATGGCTGGAAAAAAACAAGGATATAAAGCACGTTTAAATGAACGCCTTGGGATGACTCGTGGTAAAGAATCAGGTAAAAAAATGTCAAAAGCAGGTCGAGCTGCGGTTTCACGAGCTACACGTAAACCTAAAGGATCTTATGGTTTTAAAAAATCTAAAAAAGCCTGATAAAATTAAACATTATTTGGTTCGTCCTAAAATAGAGGATTACAAAAATCCAAGTAATCATTTTCAAGATGTTTGTAAATATCTTGTTTTAAAATTTGAGGATACGTATAAAAAATGAAAAAAGAAATTACAGTCAACGCAGGTGGTAAAGTTGAACAAAAGATTATCAATACGGAAATAAAAAAATCTCCGCCATCTGTTTCTATTGGTCCAGTAAAAGCTTCCCACGATAATATAGCTATAGCTGTTGGTGTTGTTCTTGTTTTAGCTTTAGCGTGGGTTATCATTAAAAAGTGGTGGAATAAGAAAAACAAGTAACATAAATAAAGGAGTATAGGTTATATGCCTATAGTAGAGCGCAACGCTTTTATTCCTTCTATTGTTGGCGTTGATAATGAAGAAGAAGATTACGAAGATCAATCTTCAATTGAAATAGAAATTGAAGGCGATGGAGATGACTCTTCAGTTATCATTGCTATGGATGAAGATACGGCTGCACTTATGGCAGCTGAACAGGATCATTATATAAATATTGCTCAGTTTCTGGATCAGGCTGATTTAGTTCGAATTGGTCAGAATGCTGTTGATCAATATGAAGCAGATAAATCTTCCCGTGAAGAATGGGAATCAACTTTTGAACGTGGGTTTGATCTTTTAGGTTTAAAACTAAAAGAAACATCAGAACCTTTTGAAGGAGCCTGTACAGCAGTTCATCCTATTTTAATAGAATCAGCTGTCAAGTTTCAAAGCAAAGCTTCAAATGAATTATTTCCGGCAGTCGGTCCTGTAAAAACAGAAATTATGGGAAAGCTTACACCTGAAAAAGAAGAACAGGCTAACCGGGTTCAGAACTTTATGAACTATCAGGTTACGGAACAGATGTCAGAATTCTTTGATGAATTTGAACGAATGCTTTTCCACCTTCCCTTAATTGGTTCTGCTTTCAAGAAAATCTATTATGATATGAATAAGGAACGTCCTGTTTCCGAATTTGTTCCCGTGGATCATTTCTTTGTTTCCTATAATGCAACAGATCTTATGTCGGCAAATAGATATACTCACGTTATCTATAGGACACCTAATGATTTAAGAAAAGATATTGAAGCTGGAATGTACATTGATCCAGATAATGGTTTACCTGAACCACAAAGTCCCCAGTTAAATGGTATTACTTCCAAGATTGATGAAATCATGGGACGGTATCCTTCAGAAGAATATGATAATCAGTATGTTTTACTTGAACAGCATTGTTATCTTGATTTACCGGAACCGTTTAATAATGATAATGGTGTAGCTGATCCTTATATTCTGACAGTTGAAGAATCTTCAGGACAGGTTCTCTGTATTCGACGTAACTGGCAGAAAGATGATCCTAAAAGAGAAAAACTAACTCACTTTACACATTATAAATTTGTACCCGGATTTGGTTTTTATGGTCTTGGTCTTATGCATTTCTTAGGAAATCTGACTATGTCAGCTACAGCAGCCCTGCGTAATCTTATTGATGCAGGACAGTTTGCTAATCTTCCGGGAGGATTTAAAGCCAGAGGGGTTAGAGTTGTTGGTAATAATGATCCAATAGCTCCGGGAGAATTCCGGGAAGTCGAAGCTACCGGAATGGATTTAAATAAAGCTATTGTTCATAATCCTTACCGGGAACCTTCGCAGACTTTATATAATATGATGGACTATCTTACAAAGTCTGGTCAGAAGTTTGCTGATAGTACAGAACAGGTTATTAATGATTCTACAAATTATGGACCTGTCGGAACAACAATGGCTCTTCTTGAAGCTTCCAGTAAATTTTTCAGTGCTATTCATAAAAGATTGCATAACAGTCAGAAAAATGAATTTAGAATTTTGGCAAGGATTAATTTCGAATACTTGCCAGATGAATATCCTTATGATGGACCGGGTGAAGATCTTTCTATTATGAAATCTGATTTTGATGGAAGAGTAGATGTTGTTCCGGTTTCTGATCCAAATACACCTTCTTCAGCTCATCGGTTGGCAATGGCTCAACTTCTTCTTCAGATGGCTTCTCAGTCACCTCCCGGTTTATATAATATGAGAGAGATACATAGATCTGTTTTAAATGCAGCAAATATCCAGCATGTGGATCGTTATCTTATTCCTGAAGAGGAACCTGTACCTCAAGATCCTGTGTCTGATATTCAATCAGTTGTATTAGGGAAACCGATAAAGGCTTTTCCCCAACAGGACCATGAAGCTCACATTAATGTTAAACAGGCTTTTATACAGGACCCTGTAAATGGGCAAAACGAGATTATGCAAAATGTTGTTCCTGTCTTAGTATCGAATATAAGAGAACACATGATTCTTAAATATCAAGAAGAAATGAGTGGTTTGATTCAGGAAGGCAGAGCAACTCAACAACAAGTTAATGAACAAGGTATGGGAATGCTGATGTCTGAAGCTGCTAATAAAATTTTACAAGCTAATCAGTTATCAGCCCAAGGAGGTCCGAATACCTTGGAGATGCAGAATTTAAAATTACAAGAACAGGATTTACAATTAAAAGAACAGAAGATGCAATTGGAAGCTAGTTCTAATACTGCAGAACTGGCTTTAAAAAATCGGGAACTGGATATAAAAGAACAGGGACAGACATTAGATCTTCTTGAAGAAACTGGGAAACGTACTGAACGTGATATGGAAAGAGATTTAAAAGCTTTGAAAGAAGCGGGACAACTTTCTGTTAAACAGGAATCTAGTATACGAGATTCAAATACAAAAATGGCTATTGAAGCTATGCGTAATTTAATCCGAGAACAGGAATTATTAATTAAGAAACAGGAATCAGATCTGAAAAAAAGTTTTAAACATGGTGAAGAAATTACTTCTTCTGCAGAAAATGAAACTACAGAAATAATTAATGAACTTCAAAACATGTCTCAAGGAACTACAGATTCTGAAGATTTTTATGAAGATCCTGAAACTGCTGTAGTTCAACCTACTGAAATTGAAACAGTAGAAACTTTTGAAGATGAAGATGAAATAGATGTCGTAGAAAATCAAGAAGTTATTAGTAAAACTGTTCCTGAAAATGAAATAAAGGAGAATGAGTTGCCTAGAGGAATAAAAAATAATAATCCCGGAAATATTATAAAAACATCAGATGAGTGGGAAGGTATGTCTGAAGATCAAGGGGATTCAACTTATGTACAGTTTGATGAAGCTAAATGGGGTTTAAGAGCTTTAGCTAAAAACCTGATCAATCAAAAAAGATTTCACGGGATTGATAATGTGGAAAGTCTTATTTCCAAATATGCACCTTCTTCGGAAAATCCAACAAGTGAATATATAACTTTTGTATCTAATAAGTTAAGTGTTGATCCTCAAGAAGCTATTGATTTAAGTGATGAATCAGTTTTAAAAGATGTTATGAAAGCAGTTATTGAATTTGAGAATGGAGTACAACCTTATTCTAGTAAAGAATTAGATGAAGGTATAATGTTAGCAACTGAGAAAATAGAATGAAAAAATTTATTAAATATACTTTAATAAGTATATTTATCTTTTTTTTAGGAGTGAATTCTCTTAAAGCACAGCCATCATCTAAATTTCCATATCCGATTACAGATGGGCATATAACATTAATATTACCTTGTGGTCCTTCTACTCAAGTATTACCTTATCTGGATTCTTCTTTAAAAGAGAAAATAGAATTTCAGAAAAGTCATGAAGATATAGATATTCGTTTTGTTTATCTAGAAAATAAAATAACAAAAACTTGGACATTATTGGCAATGAGTACAGTATCGGATAGTAGTTGTATTATTTCAAATAATGCCATAAAGTCAAATTTAAATATAAAGATTAATTTTAAATAATTTAAATTACTGAAAAAAGGATTTGGTAAAGTGAGAACAAAAAAACCTCAGAAAACAAAAAATATAAAGCAAATGCCTACTCGTGGTCCTGATCATTATAAAGGTCCCGGTCCAGAAGATTTTGGGGATTGGACACACGAAAGTAGTGATGTGTGGTCACGTAGAAATAGAACAGCTGTTTTACGTGAAGATCCTTCTTGGACATGGAAAATCACAAATCATAAATAGTTTTTGTTTTGTTTGAAGAAATTGATTCTGTAAAAGAAGCGGTTAAAAGGGAAACGACAAAAGTATCGGAACAACTTTCATCAGGGGGTTGCGAAACTTTTGAAGAATACCGATATCTTATAGGTCTGATTGATGGTTTAAACAGGTCTTGTCAAATAATGGAAGATTATGTTAAAAACATCATTAGTTCTATGGATAAAGATTAAGATAAAGGAATTTAAATTATTATGTTACAACCAGCTTTGGATCGTTCTAAATTAAATGATGAATGGATTACAGAAAATTCTATCCCTGATCCTGAAAATCTTCCTGAAATTCCCGGTTATCATATTTTAGTAAGACCGATGGTCATAAGGAATAAAACAAAGGGAGGTGTTTTTATACCTAATAAATTTCAAGAAGATATGCAATATCTGACAACGATAGGACGTGTTGTGGAAATTGGAAATTTAGCGTATAAAGATAAAGAGAGATTTCCTGCAGGACCTTGGTGTTCTAAAGGTGATTATGTATGTTATGCTAAACATACAGGACAGAAGTTTTTATATAAAGGAATTCGGTTTATATTAATGTATGATGATCAAGTTCTTATGAAAATTTCTGAACCAAATGATATAGATCCTATGTATGGATTAACCGCAACAACAAATGCAGCATGAAAATGCGTAACACGTAGAAGTCGCAAACTACGGGAGTAAATTAAAAATGACGGATGTAGAAGTTAAAGAACAAGATTCAAATAAACCTGAAGTAAAAGATGCTGATTGGGCTGAAATTGATCCCTCTAAATTTAAAAATTCTGCTGAAGAAAATAAAGTAGATTTTGAGATTGAAGAGGAACAGGAAGAAAAAGATCTTTCAGAGGAAGTTAAAGAAGACCCTGTTGAAGTTAAAAATGAAATTCCTGAATTAGATGGAATTGAAACAAAGGGTGCTGAGAAACGAATACGTCAGCTAGTACGTCAACGCAAAGAACGGGAAGAAGCTTTACAAAGTGCTGTCAGTGAAAATGAAAAACTTCGTAATGAGTTAGCAGTACGTCAAGAACAGAAAGTTGTTTCTGATTATTCTAATTTAGAGGTAAAAGAAAAACAACTGGAAGAAAAAGTTGAATTTTCCAAAAAAGCTTTTATGGATGCTTTTGATTTAGGGGAAAAGGAAAAAATTTTAGAAGCTCAAACAGATTTAACTAATGCACAAACTGATTTAAAGTTTCTTAATTTACACAAAAACAGTCTTACGAATAGACGTACTCAAGCGGAACAACAGAAAAAAGAACAACAAGCTTATTATGAGCAGCAGCAACAGCAACAATCTGCTCAAGAGTTTGATCCAAAGGCACAGGAATGGGCTGAACGTAATGCTTGGTTTGGACAACCAGATAAAAAAGTCGAAACAGTTACAGCTTTAGCAATTGATGCTGAATTAAAAGATGAAGGTTTTGATCCAAGCAGTAATGAATTCTATCAGGAAGTAGATCGTAGACTTTCTGAAAAACTTAAAATTAGTTCATCGGAAGGTGAAACAGAAGTTCCGGTAGCGGCTACACCGTCAAAGCCGCCTCAAAGAGTAGCAGGACAGTCGCGCAATCCTGCCTCCAAAAAAGTTAAACTAAATCGTGAAGATCTACGTTTAGCTAAAAAATGGGGTATACCCTTAGAGACTTATGCAGCCGAAAAAGTGAAAGCTGAAAAAGCTGCTGGTGACTATACACCTGTTGAACAAATAAATGTTTAATGAAGCGCAGGGGATAAAATTATGACAACAAATGAAGAAGTAGTAGTAGCAGAAAAAACTAAAAATTCTGTTCCTAAAAAACGTAGCAGTCAAAGAAGAGAGCAACTAACACGCCAAGCTCGTGAGGTTTTTCAAAATAGGGATTGGTTACACATTCCTGATGATACGAAAAAGCGTTTTCTTGATGATGGTTATGTTCTGAGATGGTTAAGAATTGCTGTAAAAGGTGAGGATGATCATCAGAATATAGGTATGCGTCAACGAGAAGGATGGGATTTGGTACAATCAGAAGAAGCTCCAGAAATGGCTGAAGGTTTTCGGGTTTTGGAACGGGGTAAATTTGCCGGATGCATAGTTAGAGGGGATGTTGCCTTAGGGAAACAACCTATTGAATATGCGGAAGTGAGGAATGAGTTTGTACGGCAGCAAACTGATGAATTAGCACAAGCAGTTGGTAAACGACTGAGTGCTGAAAATAATGATCCTCGCGCTCCTATTACCGATTCAAGTCAGTCAAGAGTGCGTACTGGAAAGAGTGCTCACTTTGACGCTTAAAGCTAAACCACTTTAATACTTATGGAGGGTAGATAATTATAATGGCAAGTGGTGGCCTTAAATCAGCCCGGAAGCGTGGTCAAGGTTATAATACATCGGGATTTTCCCGGTATCGTATTACTAATGGTCTTGCTGCGAATATCTTTACGGGTGACTTGGTAAAATTATCTTCCACAGGTATGGTTCAACCAGCAACAGCTGCTTCTGCTACCGCAGTCGCAGGTGTTTTTATGGGTTGTAGATATGTTGACCCTACGTCGAAACGTCCTACTTGGTCTAAATATTGGCCAACAGGAACTTCGTCAGTAGATGCAACGCCATATGCTTTTGTGGATGATGATCCAAGTAGCATCTTTGAAATAACTTGTGATGCCACTGTTACTGCTGGAGATATTGAAGTCAAAAACTTTAATATTAACGCCAGTGCAGGAAGTACAGTTACTGGGCAATCAGGTTTTGATCTTGACGTTGGAAGTCGTACCACGGGTGGTGCTCAACTTCGTATCGTAGACAAGGTAGATACACCGGATAATACTTTTTCTTCGGCTAATCCTAAAGTCTTGGTTCGAGTTGTTGGACACATTGACGCATTTGTCACCGCTGGTATTTCAGCCACCGTTTAATCTAGGGGAAGGAAATAAATAATGGCTATTAATAGAGCACAAGTTGCCAAGCAACTCCTTCCCGGCTTAAATGCCATCTTTGGTCTGGAATACGGAGCAATCGACGATGAGCACAAACCACTTTTCGAAATTGAAAATTCGGATCGTGCTTTCGAAGAAGAAGTCCTGATGACAGGTTTCGGAGATGCACCAGTTAAGTCAGAAGGTGCTGCGGTACAATACGACACGGCAGAAGAAAGTTGGACAGCACGTTATACGCATAATACGGTTGCGTTAGCGTTTGCAGTAACTGAAGAAGCTATGGAAGACAATTTGTATGACACGTTTGCAAAGATACGTGCTAAAGCACTAGCTCGTGCTATGGCAACCTCGAAGCAAACAACGGCTGCAAATATCTTTAATAATGGTTTCAATACAGGTGCGGCATATCAAGGTGGAGATGGCAAACCGCTATTTGCATCTGATCATCCAACTATTGGCGGTACTGATCAAAATAATACAACAACTGCAGCTGATTTGTCGGAATCAGCAGTCGAAACAATGGTTATTGCGATTCAAAAAATTAAAGATGATCGTGGTATCTTTGTCGGATCTAATCCGGTTTCACTGCATATTTCGCCAACAGATCAGTTTACAGCTGATGTAATTCTAAACAGTCCCGGCGTAACAGGTAGCGCAAATAATGATATCAATGCAGTTCGGAACATGGGAGTTATTCCAAAAGGGTATTTTGTGAATCATAGATTTACAGATGCTGACGCTTGGTTTGTCAAAACTGATGTTCCTAACGGTACAAAGATGTTTATTCGTGCTGCTTTGGCTACGAAAATGGAACCTGATTTCGATACGGGTAACCTTCGCTTTAAAGCGCGAGAGCGTTATAGCTTTGGTTGGTCTGATTGGCGTGGGTTCTTTGGTAATACAGGATCAGGTTAAGTTATATTTAATCTGTTTTATTTTACCTAAAGTCGTACTGTGAAACACATGGAAAGGAGAAGCTAGGCGTTTTTGCGGCTTCTCCTCTTTCATTTCTGCTATCTATCCTATAAAATTATCCTTATATAAGGAGATAATAAATAATGTCTACAAATATAAAAGCAGTTTACCTTTCTGCAACGGCAACTGCTGTAGATGGTCCTACACGATTAAGAGGTTTTAGCTGGATGAATGGATCTAATGCAAGAACAGAAATGGTTTGTAGAGATGCAAGTGCGTCAGGAACAGCTTTATTAACTTGTACACTTCCAGCAGGAGGAAGTTCAGATCAGTATTTAACAGATATTGGTATTCGTTTTCCAAATAAACTTCATATAACTTTAGCAACAAGTTGTATGGGAACTTTTTATGTAGGATGACTACAGTGAAAAATATACATATTCCCTATTGTCCTGTTTGTTATATTTATGCAATTTGTAAATGGTTTATTGAAAAACTTTGTTTATCTTTAAAAAAAATTAAACAGGTTTTTTCTGGTAATGGCAATAAATCGAAGTAGCATATCACAACAAATTTCTTTAGGAAGAAAAAAAAGAAAGGGTAGAGTAATGCCTAAAGTTGGATCAAAAACTTTTCCATATACAAAAAAGGGAAAAGTATCAGCAATGAAATATGCTAAAAAAATGGGTGATCCTAAAGGTAAAAAGGTTAAACGAAAGTCTAAATAAAATGCCTCTTAAAAAAGGTAAAGGTAAAAAAGCAATCAGTAGTAATATAAAAATATTACGAAAAGAAGGACGACCTCAAAAACAAGCGATTGCAATTGCTATAAATGTTTCTGGTAAATCAAAAAAACCTAAAAAAAGAAAGTAATAAACAGTGGCTGTATCAACTTCTCAAGATTTTAATTTAGATATTGATTTTATTATTCAGGAAGCTTTTGAAAGATTAGGAGGTGCTCCTATTACAGGAGAAGAAGCAGCTTCAGCTAGACGAACTCTAAATTTAATTCTTGCAGATTGGCAGAATAAAGGTGTTTTACTTTGGACAACAGAACTAAAAACTCAGACATTAGTTTCAACGACAGCAACATATGCTTTGGGAACTTCAGTATCTGATGTTCTTCAGGCAGTTATTCGAAGAACAGTAAATTCTGTAAGTACAGATATTGAAATGACTCGAATTACAAAAGAAGAGTTTCAACAGATTCCAAATAAAGCAACAAAAGGAAAACCAATTCAATATGCTATTCATAGAGAACGGGATCAACCTTCTATTATAGTCTGGCCTTTCCCGGAAAATAGTACAGATCAGGTCCGAATGTGGGCTGTTAGACGTTTCTTTAATTTTGATAATAGTTCAGATGATCCTGATGTTCCTTATCGTTTTCTTCCACCTTTATGTGCAGGACTTGCTTATCATATGTCAATGAAAAGAAGTGGTATTCCTCCTACGACAATTCAATTATTAAAACAGGAATATGATATTTCTTTTGGATCTGCTATGGAAGAAGACAGACAACGTGCTGATCTTTTTATAAAACCTCGAATTAGAGTATACTAAATGGGACAAAGAGCTTGGTTTATATGTGATAAAAGTGGATTTCGTTATAGATATTCTGAACGAGTAAAGGAATCTACAGGTTATGTAGTAGGACCACCTGAAGCTGATGGTATGTATAATCTTAAAGATCATCCTCAGAATAAAAGTCCTAAGATAACAGCAATACAACCATTAAGAGATGCCAGACCTGATGTAGTTCTGGCAACAACAGGAGATGCATCGTGGACACCTGATATGACTGTACCAAGGGGTCCGTAAAAAGATAAATAAAGGGGATAAATATGGCAATTACATCAGGTGTTTTAAAAACATTTAAAAAAGAAGTTATGTTAGCAGAACATGATCTAAATAGTAATACGATTAAAATCGGATTAGTATCTTCAACAGCTTCTGCAACACCTACAGGTGGTCCTTATACTTATACAAGTTTAGCTTCCCAAGGAACAGAACTTGCAAGTGGAAATGGCTATACAACAGGTGGAGAAACTTTAGCCAGTGTAACTGTAACAAATGCTGATGGTTCAGGTGTTGTTGATTTTGATGATGTGACTATTACTGATGCAACATTTACTGCAAGAGCAGCTTTTATTTATAATGACTCTCATAGTAGTAAGGCAATGATAGCCTATTACGATTTTGGAGCCAATAAATCAGCATCTGGCGGTAATTTTGTAATGACAGTTCCATCAGCAACAAGTGCAGCAGCTATTATTCGATTAAATTAGTTCGTTAGCACAAGGAGATTTTAAAATATGGCTTTTGTGCTAGATGATCGAGTCAAAGAACAATCTTCTACAACAGGTACAGGAAGCTTTGGTCTGGGTAATGCAGTTGCTGGTTTTCAAACA
>Ga0209757_10000177_pt1 | contig 16511 bp, 17 predicted proteins | sample ETNvirome_6_1000_FD_185472 | JGI IMG/M metagenome (GOLD analysis project Ga0209757, IMG submission 185472) | Marine viral communities from the Pacific Ocean - ETNP_6_1000 (SPAdes) (version 2) | ecosystem: Environmental > Aquatic > Marine > Oceanic | place: Pacific Ocean | collected 2013-06-19 | reverse complement strand
TATATTTAGGGAATTTTTTACTCATTGTTGTGTTACCGTTAATCTAGTGTAATCGATTCGGATGGGCACGATGTAACGTGCTCTACCGTTTCGCGATTTCATTACGAACATACGAGCTTTACCTTCGTCAAACTCCTGTTCCTTTTGATTGATAGAGAAAGCTAAGTCGCATACACGAATCTTACCGTATGAATCAGCCAACTCGGCATCTGTAATAATATCTACCTCTTTTCCTTTACGATTTGTTTGGGTCGCAGTCCATACTAAACATTTATGCTCTACTGCAATACCTCGAAGTTCTTGTGCAATACGTTCTTGTGCCATGTACTCAGACATACTAACATCAGAATTAGTCATTAACTCTAGGTAATCAATAATAACAATGTCAGGAGTAAAATCTTCATAATTACGCAATTGATTTAAATAAGCGCGAAGCCCGGTTACTGTAAGGCGTTTAGTGGGAAACTCTTTAATTTTCAGTCGACCCATATTCGGAGCAGCTGCTTGCATTTGGTCTAGACGGTCACTCAACATCTTAACCCCTTGCTTAAGGTCTGCTTGCTTAATACGGGTAAAGATACTATCCAGTCTCTGTGCTACTCTATCCTCCGACATCTCCAAAGAAACGTACAAAACATTTTTACCGTCCATAACGGAACGAGCGCATTGGTTAGCTAAGAACAAGGATTTACCTACTCCGGGGGGAGCAACTACCATCGCTAACTCTTTAGGGGCAAGACCACCTTCAAGTTCTTGGTTAATAGTTTCAAAAGGAGTTCTGAACTGAGCGTTGACATGATTGTTACTAAGTCTTTCGTAACGCTCTTCTACACTACCAAAATAGTCGGTACCTAAGTCTACGTCTCGGCTAACAGACAGCGCTTCTCTAATCTGGTCTTCTATCTTACCAAACTTCTTCTGCTTAAGTAAATCTATAGAGTTGATAATAGCATCCTTAAGGGATTGCTCCTTTGCAAACTCTTCAACTTTATCTAAGTAGAACTCTTCATTCTCCAAGGACTTCTCGTCAACGGTATTGATTTCTTTAAGCTCCTCTTTGAAGTCTGAGAGGAGCTCGTTGTCGGATTTCAGGGCTCGGATTTGCTCTAAGATTTGTTCGTCGGACGGGAGCTTTTTGTATACTGTGTAGTGCTCGTTAATTACACGCCAAAACTTTTGGTGTTGGGGGAACTCAAAATAGGATTCCTTCACCATAGGCATTGCCTGTACTAAAAAGTTACCGTCAGACTTAGCGAGGTATACAATACCCCTCTGAATTGATTCTTGAAATGCGTATGCCATTAGTTGTTCCCTGTTGAGCCGAAGCCACCTTGACCGCGAAGTGTTTTGTTTGAAGGTGAGTTCCACTCATCAGAGTCCATAATGTGAATTTTTGGACGCAAACTTGGGGCACAAACTACTTGTGCGATTCGCTCACCTGTGTTAATCTTTATAGGCAAAGAAGTTAGGTTATGTAACATAACTTTAATTTCTCCTCTATAATCTTCATCAATTGTTCCTGGTGCGTTAGGGATGATAAGTCCTTTTAACCCCCAAGAGCTACGCAATCTAATTTGAGCTTCGTAGTAAGGCATTAATACAAAATGTAATCCTGTCCCTATTAAGTCTACTGCGCCTGGCTCGATAGTAACGTCCTCGTTGGATGCAATATCAAAACCTGCGGCTTTTAAAGTTTGGTATTCTGGGTCTGGGTTTTGGGACTTATTAAAAATGTACACCTTATCCATCTGCTTGAATGTTTTATCCGTCATGTCTACGACCTGCTAGTTTTCTTTCTGTTTTTGTTAGGTTGTCCGATGCTTGGTCCATAATAACTTTGGACCGTTCATCTTGAATTCGTTTTTTCTCTGCTGCAGTTTCTGCATCCAGAGGTTTGGCAAGTCCTTGTGCCACTAGCGCCTCCATATTGGGAGTCATTTTTGAATACGGACTTGCCGCTTGTCCTGTCAGTTGGTCTTCCCCCGATATCGCTTTCTTGGTGTTCTCTATCTCTCCTGCCATCCACTCATGCTCAAAATCAGCCCGAGACTTAGTATAGTGAGGGTTTTCTATCCCTCCAGCATTGCCTGCAATGTGTACTGTGGCGACACCAGCTACACACCACTCTGCTTCGTGGTCTCCCCCAAAAGGGCACGGCATTCCCGAAGGGATGATGTCGGGTACCGACTCCCATACTGCATAGAAGTAGTTGTTCCCTTGACATTCGGTGTCTTCACACCAGAACCTAAAACGAGTCTCCCCGTTAACGTTCTCATCCCCTGCGAATTGCATTGCCATACCTTATTATAGCTCGCAAACTCCATTTTTACAAGAATCTGTAGACTCTACTTGAGTTTCTACCTTGCCCTCAGTAATAAGTTTATCCAAATCAATGGTAGAGATGTCTACGGCTTCTAAAGGTTCGTTACCCCTAGACCCGGCACGGTAGAATGTAATCCCTTTCATATCATTAGCATACGTTAAAAGGTCTTCGTATAAGTTTGACGGTTCAAAACCCGCTGGAAGATTGCACGTCTTCGAGACGGCTGAGTCAATATAAGTTTGCACAACTGCTTGAACTTTGATATGCTCTTCCGGCGTAACATCATAAGCCCCCACACAATGCGAAACATCGCGACCCCGTAGGTAAAGTTCCTTAAATAGGGGGTCAAGAACAATAGTCTCATTCCAGACACCATCAGTGCCAGTGCGCCAACGACGCTTATAGACGGGAGCGAATATTGGTTCAAGACCAGTGCTGACTCCCAGTACCATAGAGATAGTTCCAGTTGGAGCAACCGTGAGGAGGACAGCATTCCGTAGACCATTTTTCTTAATGTCTGAGCGGATGCGCGAAGGAAGGGTTTTAAAGAACTTTTCATCTTTTAATTTGCTCCATTGATAAGCAGGGAAACTGCCCTTTTCTCTTGCGAGATACATAGAAGTTTTATACGCTTCGTTTCTGATGGTGGCGAAGAGCCTGTCTAGGAATTCTAGGCAGTCCTCAGAACCATATTTATAACCGGCTTTGATAAGGAAATAGTGTAATCCTGTGATGCCTAAACCAATTCGTCGTGACCGTATACCAGCCTCATCACACTCCGGTATAGGAAAGTGATTAGCGGTTAAAATATTGTCTAGGAATCTGGTTCCGGTACGTATCGCCCTAGCCATTCGGCGCCAATCAATAACCCCATCCATATCAACCATGTTAGCAAGATTGACATGACCAAGACAGCAATTACCGTAAGCAGGAAGTACTTCCTCGCCGCAAGGATTAGTTGACGGCATGTGTTCAAAATAGGAGACGTTAGTGTATTCATTTGCAAAATCAATGTTAAAAATTCCCGGTTCCCCTGATTCGATTGCATTATCTACAATACGTTCCCAGAGCTCGCGGGCGCGGATTTCTTTCTTAGTAGCTGTAGCGAAGGTGTCAGAGTAATGTTTTAAGTGGTGCAACCGTGCACGACCTAGCGCGTCCTCCTCATTCTTAGCCACGACATCAACTGTATCATCACCCTCTTCTGAAGTACGGGCAACTTCATAAACATAGTATTTGTTCTGGCGTCCGTTAAAGGTGAAGTACCATTCATCATCACTCTCTACTGCCTCAATAAACTTTTTAGTGATAGCGACTGAGATGTTGAAGTTGGTTAGCTCGTTACGGTCTAATTTAACGTGGAGAAATTCCAAGAAATCGGGGTGGGTAATATCTAAAATAGACATAAGAGCGGTACGGCGGTTCTTTCCAGCACGAACATGGTTACCAATCTCGTTAATCATGCGCATTACAGAAATAGCGCCGGGTGCGGAGTGGTGAATGTTTTGTATGTTGTCCCCCTTAGGACGAATCTTAGAGAAGTTAAACCCAATACCTCCCCCGCCACAAGATATCTTGTACATATCCGAAATAATTTTACCGATACTATCGACAGAGTCTTCAGGGTCTAACACATAACAATTAAGCATGTTCTGGCGGCTTCTTCCCGACCCAAAGAGGATGCGTCCGCCTGGGCAGAAGTCTCCACTATGGATAGCCTCATAAAACTTTTGCTCGAACTTCTCCCTATTCTCAGGGAATTCAGGGTCGGCAGCTGCTTTAGCTACGCGCTTTGCACATTCTTTCCAAGACTTCTCGCCGGGGTAGGCGTACTTGTCCATGAAGATGGTCTCTGCGAGAGAGTTCTCCGGAATATTATAGCCCATTAAACGCCAACTCCATACACTAACACATCTTCTTCGGGCAAAACCAGGTATGAGATATTATCCAGCATGATTTCTTGTCCTGCGAACTGAGCGAAGATGACGTGCATCCCTTCATCCCAATGGTCTCCCTCACACCCAGCTCCTATACGTTCGATATAACCTTCACTTAGTTTCTGGTCTTGGTGACTTGAGGGCATGAGGATACCTCCTTGGCTTTCTGCTTCATTTTTTTTACGTGAAACAATTAATCTTTTTCCATTAGGGCTGTAATTCATTTTTCTATGCTTTTTATTTAGTGATTTTGGTAATATTTTTACGTTTTGAAACAGTTAAAGTTTCAGAATATTCTTCAAGTAGAGAAGTTAGGTACTCATTATGAGTAATTAAGAACAACTTCTTGTGTTTGGTTAGTTGATGAATTAGCTCAATTAAACCTTTAACTCCATCGTCGTCAAGAGAATCCGCCACTTCATCAAAAAAGATGATGTTGGAACGGTCTTTCCCCGTAAGTAACAGTAGGTCGTTCAGACCTAACATCACTGCTAAAGAAACGCGCTTCTTCTCCCCTCCGGAAAGGGATTCAAAGTGGCACATGACTCCATCATTATAGAGCTCCTCGGACAAAGAGTCGTCGAATTTTATAACAAAATTTCCTTTGGTCAGCGTGCTTAGGTACGAGTTACATCTCTCATTCATATACTCCAGGATGTTACGGATTACGTACTTAATTAACCCCGCTTCCGAGAACGCATGTTCCCAGAACTTCATAAGGTCGTAACTCTTTTGTGCTGCCGTAGTTAGGGTTCCATACTTACGCACCGACTTCTTCTCTTCCTTTTGCTGAGCAGAGAGGATTTTAACTTCCGTGTCTATTTCCTTAAACCTTTCGATTGTTTCAAAGTCTTCGGTGGTTACGGGGATTTGTAGGGAATCTACTTCTTTAGCTAAAGCAGTTACGGTTTTCACTAAACCCCTTTCTTCTGTAGACCACTCCTGTACCTTAACCTCTAAGTCTTGAACTTTACCCCAGTTCATATGAGAGAGCTTTCCACAGTGCTCACAGTTCGCATCCTGTAAATTCTTTATCATTGAGTGGGTTTGGATTATACGCTCTCTAAGAACGTCTCTGTGTGTCATAGTACGTTCGTACTCCAAATCCTTTTCGTGGTGGGCACGTTCGTGCTCTTGAATCTCGCTTAGAGTCTTACCAAAAATAAATTTATATTTCTCAGAACTTAAATAGCTCTTAGAGACCTTCTTCAAAGCCCGGAGCTTCTTAAGTTTGTTCTGCAGTTTATCAATCTTATTGGTTCCATTACTTAACAATGTAAGATTGAGTTTCTTCTCCTGTAAGTACTTTGATTTTAAAGATTTAATAACGCTCCGGTTTTTAAACAAGTCACCCACAGAAAGAAAGTTTTGTATAATGGCTCTCTTCTCTTCAGGTGTTGCAGAGAGGAAGTTGGTTGTGTTGCCTTGACCGAATACAATAGAGGCTAGGAATACGTTGTGGTTGATATTAAGAATCTGCTCAAGGTACTTCTGCGTGGCTTGGATGGATTCCTGGGTACAGTTCTCATCTCCTACGGTAACGGATAGCATAGGAGCTTTTTTTATTCTCTCGATTACTGTATCCCCGTTAACTGTAAGTACAACGCGACACTTACCCTTGGTCCGGTAATTCTTTAAACTCTTATCATTGGTCTTGCGTATCGTCTTCCCGAATAACGCAAACATAACTGCTTCAATGATAGAGCTTTTACCAGCGCCGTTGGAGCTACGTGGTTTGGTGTCGAAGTTCTTTCCAATAATCCGAACTAGGTTTCCGTAAGAATCAAAGTCTACTACAGCCTCCTTAATCGATAAAAAATTATATATTTCTAATTTATTTAACTTCATCTTTTATTTCCTTTAATGCTTTTAGGATATCTTTTTTATCAAAAATGGTATCACTAGCATTAATATACTCCTCAATAACTTTTTCGTCTAAGCTGAATATGCGGTTCTTGGGTATGTACCCGGACTCAAACTTTGGGAGAACATCCTCAAACACAAGCTCAAGGCTTTGTATGGGGTACTCCGCAAAAATCTCCTCCCGTAACCTCTCTTCAGTATAGGAATCTAATTTGTCCATCTTAACCCTAAGAATGGTGAAGAAGTCTTCAAACTTATGCTTCTGCGCCAGGGCAGGAATTTCATCTATAGTTCCTACAATATGCTTAATCCCTTTTCCTATTGGCTTCTTAATAAGTTCTATCTCTTGTCCTCGTAAAACCAACTCATGAACAAACTTAGTAGCATTAGCCTCCCCAAACGTATTAGAGTAGGCAGTGCCCATAATCACGACATTGTCGTATATTTTAGGTTTGTGGATATGACCCAAGAAAGCAAAAGGCTTTTTCTTAAAGTGCCATTTCTTTACACGGGCTTCATACGCATAATGCCCATTAGAAACACAGCCGTCAAATCCAAAGTGACCAAACACAGGATTTTTATTTTTCTTTAGGTCGGCAATTATCTTATCTTCATCCTCGTAATGGGGGATAAAATCAAAATCAATTTCCCCTAACCTTATGGTTTCAGTATCCTTAACTATGCGAGCTTTCTCTGAAAACAAAGATAGAATTGTATCTGATGTACCATCTTTACGGAGGGTGTCGTGATTGCCACGGTTCACGATAATGTTAGGACATTTAATATTATCTAATAAATACCCAAACGCCAGGAGTTCTTCGCTACGAGGGTTACGTCTTTCAAAAACATCGCCATTAATAACAACATAATTGCAAGGCTTTCGATTAGCTAAATGAAGTAAAGTTTCTACTTGTCTATCTAAAAACCCGGGGAAGTAATCTGCACGTAAATGCAGGTCTGTTAAAATCACTACTTTAGCTACTGACATAGTTTATAATTTCGTCCTTATTTACAAGTTGTCCCTTAGAGTTAAACTCTACCTCTAACATATCCCCGAAAGATTTTCCGGCTTCTACGTCCACCTCAAAGGGGACTATAAAATCTAAACCGTACAAGCTTTTAAAATCATCAGTGCTTTGAAGGACGTACTTCATTAGCTCCACTGTTTTAGATAAGTCTTTTTGGGAACACTGTACTTCTACGGAGTCGTGTACTGTAGCTAAAATCTGCGCGTCTATCCCAGTAGCCTTTAAGTACTTATTTAACCGCAGGATAGAGTGTAGCATGAGGTCTGATGCGGAGCTTTGGATTACAAAGTTCATGCCTTGTCGCAAAGCACGGTATTGGTATTTTCGGTTAGGGCTTTTTACGTTTGGTAGGTGCCTACGACGACCAAATATACTAACAGCATACCCATTGGTCTTAACGAACTTGTGTACAAAATTAATCCAATCGAAAACTTTCGGGAATGCGTCTTGGTAGGCACGGAAAATATTTTTACAATACCCTACAGACTTACCTATCTGCTCTGCTAATTTGTTTGGACCCCCTCCATAAACAATAAGAAAGCTAACACTCTTAGCGATTTGTCTTTCTTGTTTAGTTACATCCTTTGCGTCCTTACCAAATACTAACGAAGCTGTAAAGCTATGGAGGTCTTGCCCCGAGTTGAAAGCTTCAATTAGGTTCTTATCCTTGCAGCACTGTGCAAGCACTCTCAACTCTGCTTGAGAGAAGTCAGCCGCCACAAAAACTTTGTCTTCATCAGCCGTCATCATACTACGAAGGTTTACCGCATCGTTCTCATCAGGACGAGGTAAGGTGTGAAACGAAATACCTTTACGTTCTTTCCCTACGGAGTAAGTAGAGCAGCTGAGGCGTCCTGTTACTACGTTACCGAAATTGTAACTTGAGTAGACGCGTCCGTCCTCGTTATACGCAACTGCTTTCGCAACGCCTTTCACATAAGTCTTGTGCTGTTTTACACGCCCTTTGTATTTCAACAATAGTTCAATATAGTCTTTTGCGTCACCTTGTGCAGTAACAGCCACTTTCTTTAAGTGCGCTTCGGTAATTGAAGGAGCTTTGGTTTTTTTACTAAACTCGACGGCTCGTAACCCGAAACCCTCTTTAGTAAAAAGGAGTAATCCCATGTCTGCATTAGAGTTAGGATTGACATCGTCGATTACTGATAGTTCGGATAGCTTCGTGTAAAGCTCCCCTACCTCTTTTTGAAGCAGTGTGTCGAAGTCCTTGACGCACTCACCATCTACAAGAATACCCCTGTGCTCTATATCAGAAGCTACTACCAGAATCTCCTTAAGAAGTTTATCGTAAACATGATTAACGCCCTTGCGTTTCATGTCGCTCGTCATAGCATTGTAAGCTCTTAAAGTAAAGTCGGCATCCATAGCGTTTCCCAACGCCATGTCATCCAAAGGCATATTTGCCCAATCAAAAGTTCCTCCCTCAGTTACGGTCAGCATGGTCCATCTCCTGTATTAAATATCCAATATCAAAAATAAGATTAGCGTATTTACCATTAGATACGTAGTCTTGTTGGGTTGCTTGCCCTATCTGTATTATAGTCTCGAGTATCTGTTTTAATGTATCAGATGCGCGTTGTTTTTGTTGAGGAGGTAAATTCGGGCGCAACATTAACTCAATGTTTGGAGAATTCGAGAGGTAACTTTGTAAGGGTCGCAGGTGGCGGCAGGACGACGGTCTTCGAAGTAACCTACCTTATCCTTTACAACCTGTGCGGGAATTCGGACACTTGCGCTACGGTCAGCGACGCCCCAATTAAACTTATCGAAACTTGAGGTTTCATGTTCCCCAGTCAAACGTAATTCATTTCCTTCACCATAAACCTCAATATGCTCTTTATGAGTCTTCTTGAATTTCCTCATCAAAGTCTCAACCTCTTTCAGCGTAAGACTTTCACGAGTTTTCGAAGTCGATACGTTTACGTGGCAGCCCGCGCCATTTAAATCTTTATAGATTTTAGGGTGGTACGAAACTCTCATATTAAATTTCTCTGTCCCCCGTTCCATAATATAGCGAGCCATCCACAAATCATCTGCGGCTTCTAAGGCTCCCTTCGGATTAGTTTGGTACTCCCATTGGGAAATCATTACTTCGGCATTATTACCAAATAGGGTGATGCCAGCGTCAAAACAATTTTTAAGGTGTTCTTCTGCTACCAAACGTCCAATAACTCTACCAGCTCCAATGCCACAGTAGAACTCCCCCTGAGTAATCTCTTCAGGGACGAGGGGCTGTTGCATTGGGTCAGTTAAAGTGTACTCTTGTTCAAATCCAAACCAAGACTCCATATCCCCAGACTCTAATTGCTCCCGTAGAATATGTCGGTGATTGGTTTTGTGGGGAGTCCCATCTGTGTTGTTTACTTCACACAAAACCAAGTAATTACCTTCATTGAAAGGGTTCTTGTACAAACGCACAGGATGAAGGGTTCTATCTGAGTCTCCTACACAGCCTTGATGCGTACTCCCACCATCAAAAGACCAATCAGGGAGCTCTGGAAGAGCGTGAGGTCTTGAGAAGACGCGAGTCTTCGAACGTAATTGTGGCATATCGTCTGAGCCGTCTAACCAAATGTAATCTACTGTAATCATTAAAATTTCTCCAATTCTTGGGGGAAGAACTCCTTCACTAAATCCATAAGACCGTGAGGAAGGTTTTCATCGAGTAGCGAGTGCATAATCTTTGTATCGCCAATGTTATTAAAGACATTTATTCCAAAAGTTTTTAGGAATTTTATGTCAAATTGACAATTATGAAAAATTTTCTCGATGTTTTTATTCGCCATGAGGGCGCCTAACCTTTCTTTGATGACCTCTCGGTCTTTATCGTCAAAAGGGCTTTCCCTATGGTTAATAGGGATAGTAAAAGCTTGGTGCTCGCCAGAAGCTATAGCAATAGTGGACATCTCGTCCTTCTTAAAATCCAAGCCCGTGGTTTCTATATCCATGCCCAAAGTTGTGTATTGCTCAGCCAAGTCCATCTGCTCGTTCACCTCTTCGAGGGTCTGGCAGAGTATGTAACTTGTTCCGTCGAATTTATTCTTATCTAGAATGAACTTATCGTAGGCATTATTAACATCTTGGACAAATAATTTACGTAGCTTAGGCTCTAAGAATACAAGGTCGGAGCTGTAAGTAGGGACTACAGGGCATCCCTCGTACTCAAACTCCCTGCCTCGCTTATTAAACAATCCCGATTTCTTAAGCAACGTTTTCATAGCAACGTTCCCAAGAGGGATAATAAGGTCAGGGTTTACCTCCTCCAAATCCTCAAAGAGAAATGGTCGGTGAGTGTTGTAATCCGCAGTCGAGAGGTCGTCCTCTGACGTATTAGGCTCACGGATTGCGGGGATAAACTGATAATGACCCTTTGGTACATTAGTCTGCTCTAGTAAGTTGCAGATAATGTTATACTCATGGTCATTGAAATCATATAGGCTCCCACGCTCCCTATATTGGCATGTGGTAATAAAGACTATTTTCTCATCACCGACATCGGTGGAAGAATAATCTTTGGTTTTTTCGTCTTTATCGAAATTTTCGAGTAGTTTTTCTAAATCCATTGTCTATTATGAGTTATGGCGAAACGTAAAAAAAAGAAACATTACCTTGATAATAAAAAGTTTGAAGAAACAATATTTAATTATCTGAGTAATCCTGGCGAGCACGAAGATGAACTTATTCAACAGTTAGACCTTTTGATTTCCAGTATTTTGATTTCTTTCAAATTCAAAGTGGAACATGAGGATGCTAAACAAGAATGTTTCGTGCTATGCCTTAAAGTATTAAAGAACTTTACGAGAGAAAAGGGGTCGGCTTTTAATTATTTTACTACGGTTATTGTAAATAATCTTAAATTGATTTATACAAAAAATAAAAAATATAGAGAGAAAATTCAACAGTACCGTGATAAAAAGATTAAGGCTTTTTTGGAGGAGTAGGGTGAAAGAAGTTATAAACCTTCGGATACTCAATATCAACACGAACCTTCTTATTCTTAAAATGAACCAACGCAGGTGTAGAGGTAATAGAAAATGAAGAAAATGATTGAGGTAATTCCCAGCTATTTACAATGTAAATGGTTTCGTTTCCTTCATGCTCAGCCCACTCTTCCGCGTACTTTACAACCCGTTTGCTCCAGTCATCCCACAAGGAATGATACAGAACTACAAAGTTGTCCGTACGACGGCGCTTCAGAACCGCGTTTAATTCTTTCTCAGTTTGAAGCTTTTTCAGTGTCCTCATTATCTTCTCCTAATTCTTCTTCAGCTAAGGACATGGCTGCATCAGCCTGTTCCACACTCATCTTAGACATAATCTCTTCCTTTTCCTCATCGGTCATGTTTTCTACACGTTCGTTGAGTTCTTGGGTGATGGTGTGTATTCCTTTAAAGAATAGGATTCGGGCAAGAGTGTCATTAGACATCTGTCCCCCTGTAAGAGCATTTTTTAGAGCGTCCCATTGGTCCGTCTCTTCTTTGTTTAATTTAATGTATAATTTCATTCTACGGTCTCCTTCTCGGAGTTTAAAGTTACCAAAATTTTCGCCGTCAACGGCAAATGTAATTTTTTCTTTGTCGGCAGTCATACAATATTATAGTAACCCATGTCAAAAAATATCGACTCAATTTTAGAAATTGGAGATTTCTCCAAAAAGAAGCGCGTTAACAGTAAGCGCAAGGGAAGCAACTTCGAGCGTAAAATAGCGAAGCAGCTTAACGAGAGGTTTAACACCAAGGAGTTCAGTAGAACCCCTGGGTCCGGAGCTTTTGCTACTACCCATAGGAACCTTCCAGAACATCTCCGTATTCAAGGAGATTTAATTACTCCTGTATCTTTCCCCTTTGTTGTAGAGTGTAAAAACGGCTACGATGTTCAGCTTGATGATTTATTCAAACGAAAGAGCGATTTCAAGTCTTTCATCTCACAGGCTCAGAATGACGCCTCTCACGCGAATAAAGAATGGATGGTAATCTACCAGAAGACGAGGCGAATGGCTATTGTAATCGTCGGGAAGCCCTATCAGGTTAAACCCGAACTAATCCTTGATGGGGAATATTTTATCTATCCCTTGAAGGAGTTCTTGGAGCTGTCTAACGAAGTCTTCGGCTTTCATAGCTGAGTTGCCTACGGGATTGTCTTTAGGGGCTAGTTCCTGTGAGTTATCCTCCACCCAACTAGGGTCGATAGTCATAAACTGTTTGTTGGTTCCCCCGCTCCCATCCTCGTTAGCCCCTTTCACTCGTCGAGTAAATCTACCTACTCCTTTAACATTAATACTTCCCTGAGTAAAGGAAATGTCAGCGTCTTTGTTAAGCAATTGAAAGGCTGCTGTTCCTATAATATCGCTTTCTCGCGCTACACGTGTGGTATTACTGGGTGAGGTCTGAAGATATCCTTGGTCACGGGTGGAGCCACCGGTGTAAAGGGCATCTACCATCATCATCTCGCGGCAGCCTGGAACATTACTTTCAAAGTCCTTCGCTTGTTGTGCGATGGTCATACGGTTTCTCAGAGCAGACTCTAAATTAGCTGCATTAGGGGAGCCATTCTTAACAGCTTCTTTCCACTCATCCACGGTATCCCAAAACTCTGCGGATTTCTGCGCGTCGGCGTACGTCATATGGCTCTCTTTGTCTCTGCGATTAGCTTTTATAACACTGCTATCCATGGCACCTAAAGCCGCAAGCTTTTCATCGACACTTGTTTCTACTCCTTCTCGATACTCTTCTTCGCGCTGTTCCCAGCCTTCTTCTAACCCGCAGTCTTTCCCTGCCTTTGCGTGGTTTTCGCACACCCCCGCAGCGTAGCACTTTACGTTGTCTCTCGCTGCCGCTGATGCCGGGTCATTCCACGCTTTGTTTGCGCCTCGGCTCCCAGCAGCCATACCTTTCCCAGCAGCTGTCTTCTCTTTTACCGACCAGCCGATTCCTTCCCCGTCATCTCGACCCGGGCACTGCTTATCACTAACAGCAAACAAAGGGTTTTGGGTTACGTTATCTAGGAACTCACTTTCCGCGGCTTCCCCTCCCGGAAGCGTAGTAATCGTGTCTGCATTATCTATATTGCCTTCACCATCAACCCCAGCACGTGTGGTGCCCATCTGGGATATCTTAGTTCCCTCGGGCAGATTCTGTGCGAATGTCTCGTATCTACGGACTCCTTGGGTTACGAGATAAGCAAGTACTTTCATCGCTCTCTCCTTGTCGTTCCCTAAATCAATGCCCGCCTTTTCCGCGTAGTCATAGAATTCTTCCGCCTTCTCAAAGGCTCCCTTATCCGTTAAAGTTCCAAAATCAAAATCTGATTCTGGGTCCTCGAGTTTGTCCCCTAAGAACTCGACCATTTTTTGAAAGCCTGCATTCCCTCCAAGCTCTTTGGCAACTGCGTTTAAGGCGTCTCCCATACACTTTCTACGTTCAGGAGTCATTTCTCCTGGTCCAAACATACAATACGTTAGGTCAATCATCTGCTCGTTTATTCTACCGAAGGTCGCGTTATACCAAGCAATCAAACCGCTTTCATTAGTACCTTGAACGATAATATTATGTTTATCGTCCCCTTCTCCCACCTCAAAGTTTTTTTGTTGAGCCGCTATAAGGGCTCTATAAAGGGGGGTGTTTTGATTACCTATCATTAAACCGTAGCGTTCATCTCCAGTTAAACCTTCTCCTGTAGCCATAGTTTGAATAACTCCTTCGCAACCCGCGCCACCAGAAATCCAAGCACCTCGTTTAGCGCCTGTACCCCGCAGTTTAAGACACGACAGAATCTCGGTATCAGCATCACTAAGGTCACTGAGCTTAAATCCAGAATTAATAATTTTGGCTGAGAGATTAAGGTAAGCAATTTGTTGGTCCACAATTTGTTGTGCATTGTCAATTCTTTCTTGTGCGGTAGTTCCAGCCTCTCGAGCAAACTGAGATAGTCGTCCTGCTTTATTCAGCCCTACCATTTTATTACAATAAGCCGTAGCTGCGCCCGTACCCCCGGCAGGACTGCTCTCACACCCCTCAATATCCCGGGCTTCAGGAGGTAATCCAGCTCTATCTAAATTATTATCAACGTCGTCTTTTACGCCCGTACAGGCTTTTGCTAATTCTGAGCACATCCTAGCGGCTTCCTGGCGTAGCAGCTTTTCGTTTTCCTCAGGTGGACCATTGGGGTCCATGCCTGCTACTACCGTGTCTGTAGTATCATTCTCCCGTTTCTCATCGGTTTCATCATTTATAGTATCACTTTGCTTGTTGTAATAGTCAGCTACTTTTGCCCAACCAGCCTCATCGGTGGTCATATGCATATTCCCATTCGGGAACAGACCTTTTACTTTTTCCCCTTCTTTATTCGTGCCTGCCACTTGATAGTAGCTTACCATAGAGCCGTCCTCATTCTTGAATGGTTTGCCCGGCTCTGCAGCGGCTGCTTGGGAGGTCGATATAGGTGTTCCCTTGTCGTTTGTCCCAGTAACAAGAGTACCCGCAGTCGCTATTGGAACTGGTGCTCCTGCTAACCCTTTAGCGTAAGTAGCTACATTATTGTCGTCAATCGTTTCTTCCGACAACATCATAGTGTTTCCTGTGTTGAGATATGCGTCGGTAAAGGTAGTGAAATTATCCATATTATATTAAAGTAGGCTTCCCTAGTATTTACCAGAGAAGCCTTGAAAAAATTTAAATTATCTTTACTAAGCTACTGCTATCGGAGACATGACTGGGTCAATATCCGATGTTTCAGTGAACTGTACAGCGAAGTCATAACGAAGGTCCATCTCAATTGTATGGAAATCGTTAGTCTCGTAGTTGAATTCTCCTAGCTTCCATCCTTTCGGGTAACAGCCATAGAGGTTCACGTGAGTAACTGGGTTACGGTGAGCATCTAGCTGCCAGATAGTTACTGTACGCTTGAAGATTGGAGCTTGTGTCATACCTGCCAAACCTTCGGGGCTTTGATTTACATCGCTTGTACCGTTGCCTAGACCTGCATAATGAATACCGTATACTGGGTCGTACACACTTCTCATCCACGCAAACAAAGCGTCAGCTACATCACCTTTAATCAGGTTATCAAAAGTAACAGTAATGTTATCTGGAGAAGGCTTACCTGGATAGTAAAACTTTTCGTTAACACGATGTACTTCGATATCTTCAACAGTAAAGCCTGGTTGAGTAATCTTTTTACATGCCAACGTTAGTCGGTCATTGTTTTCCAGTCCTGGAACTTGGCTCAGAACACCCGCGAACTGTGGGATTTGAATCTCCCAACTGTATGCACGGAATGATTCGAGAGCGTGAGATAGACGCGGCGTATCTGCTAAGAGATTTACCGCGTTGTCTACATAATATTTGCCATCTGCCATAATAAGTTTTCCTTTACTTTATATAGTGTTATACACTAGCTGATTGATTTGTGAGGTTAAGCTCAAAGATAAGCATTTCAGCAGTCTTCGTAGGCTTGATAATGATTTTACACCAAAGTTCGTTACGGTCGATACGGATTGGAGTATTTGTTGTTTCGTCACAGACAACCTTAAAGGCTGTGATTCCGCGGCGTTGTTGGATATCACCAAGTGCTGGTGATAGGATGTTACGAATCTGTTCCCATGTGATAGGGTCGTTAGGCTCGAATACGAAACGGCGAGTAGACTGTAAGACTAGACGGCGTAGGAAAATCATCATGCGACGAACGTTGATGCGGTCAAGGGCGGTAGCAGCTCGTTGAGCTGTGCGCTGACCGTATATTACGATGCCGTCACTTGTAAATTTAGTAATTGGGTTTACGATATTTCCTGGACCGTATAATGCGTCTCTGTCACCTTGGTTGAGTTTTACTTCAACATCGACTGGTTTAGTTAGACGACCACGGCGAAGACCTGCGGGAGCAAACCAAGGGTCTGCTACTTCATCAGTGTAACACATTTGCCCGATAGCGAAAATCGATGGGTCCATCCAAAGGTCCCTACCTGTAAAGGCGTCAAACATTTTTACCCACGGCCAATATACAGTGCCGTAACTACTGTTGAGAGCAGCGGTTCTGCCTGTTGCTTTACCGTTAGTCCATTGAATTGCTTGCTGTGCGCTTTTAAACCCTACTGGAGGGGATACAACACCAAGGAAGTTTTGGGTACTTTCAGCTAAAGAGATGAGGGAGTTTTGTACGTTCTGGTCAGTTACACCTGGGACAGCTGCAATTGTTACAGGCACATCTTCTTGGTCTAAAGCATACAGACCGCTCTTGTTTCCTGTATTTCCTATGAGGGCAGCTCGGACAGTTGTATTCGACATGTTGCCACCATAATCAGAAGCATCACCGTTGTTTCCTTGGGAGAAGTCTTTAATGTCTTCG
>Ga0209757_10000176_pt1 | contig 16551 bp, 17 predicted proteins | sample ETNvirome_6_1000_FD_185472 | JGI IMG/M metagenome (GOLD analysis project Ga0209757, IMG submission 185472) | Marine viral communities from the Pacific Ocean - ETNP_6_1000 (SPAdes) (version 2) | ecosystem: Environmental > Aquatic > Marine > Oceanic | place: Pacific Ocean | collected 2013-06-19 | reverse complement strand
TGCAGGTGGAGGAAATATGGATAAAGGAGCACAATTAATGTATAACAATATGAAAAATTTAGAAAAGAGAGTTGTATAATGGCTGAAGTAACAGAAACACGAGTATTACCCGCAGAGTTTATAGAAACAGGTGGTAAAACATATTTAGATGATCTTACAAAAGCAGTAGGTAAATATAAAGGTGCGGATTTAAGTAAAGTATTTGGACCACAATTTGTGGCCGGTATGGATCCTTTAACACAACAAGCTCAAGGATTAGCGACAGCAGGTATTGGTGCCTATAAACCTTATATGGCACAAGCAGAGGCGTACGCAGCGCCAACGGGCTACCAAGACTTTATGTCGCCTTACAAAAAAGATGTCATAGATGCAACGATGAGTGAATATGATCTTCAATCAGCAAGAGGTATACCCTCTTTAAAACACAAAGCTATTACGGGAGGTGCATTCGGTGGAGGACGTGAAGGTGTTCAAATGTCTGAATACCAATCAACAAGTGACAAGAACCGGGCAGCCCTTCATGCACAGTTACTACAAGGAGGTTTTACCGAGGCTTCAAATTTAGCTCAAAAAGGAGTTACTAATCAAATGAATTTTGCAGGTGCATATCCAAATATGTTAGGTAAAGATGTAGCAGGACTACAAGCTTTTGGGGGCATGAATCAAGCCCAAGTACAAGCTCAATTACAAGCTCAACAACAATTAGGTCAACAACAATTAAATCAACCTTTAACAGCAGCCAATCAATTTGGTGCAGGAGTTACAGGTTTAATAGCAGGTTATCCAGGTCAAACAACATCCACTACCGCTCCAGGTCCAAATCCATTAGCAACAATTTTAGGAGCAGGTACAACATTAGCAGGGCTTTATAGAGCATTTCCTGGTGGATAAAATGGAGTAAAAAATAATGAGTAGAACTTTTAAGAGACCAATGTTTAGAATAGGTGGAAATGTTGGTACTGGAATTATGTCGGGTATTGTTGATAGAACCCATGCGGCTGATGGTTTTCCTATTCATCAAGTCGAACATAGCGGGATGCCACTGCAAGAAGAAGAAATTATAAAAGAAGAGGTTGACGTAAATCCATATGGTGGAGACTCGATAAGTGTTGAGGAGGCAATTGCTCAACTTAAAGAAGGAGCTGGAGAATATGGAGGGATGGATCCTTTAACTTCTTATTTATTAAGAGCAGGTCCAAGTATTGCAAAATCTAAAAATTTTAGTGATCTTATTGCTAACTTAGATCCAGCTAATAAAGGGTTAATTGAAGATGCAGCTGCCAGAGGAAAATATGATAGAGGTCTTAGACTAGCGGGTGTTAAACGAGCCATGGGTCAAAAAGATATACGTGAAGGAAAATTTTTAGATTATGAGGCTGACAAACTAAAAACTAAGGGAGCCCAAGAATTTACAGCAGGACAAGCCGAGCTAAAACGAGACTTTGACACTCTAAGCCAATCAAACTACTGGAAAAACCAAGATGAGAGAACTAAAGACCTTTGGGCAAGAGAAGATAGTAATCTTTTAAAACTTTGGACGAAACAAGACGAACGAATATTGGATAAAAGAGCGTATGACGAATTACAAACAGAGGAAAAACAAAAATATGATGCTAAACTTTTAGAACAGGCAAAAGAATATGCGGCACTGACACTAGACGAAAAACGTGCTTGGGATCAGAAACAGATTGATGAAGGAAGAGAATGGGAAATGGAAAAAATGAAGGAGCGGATAAAACTGGAAGTAGAAGCCAATGATCCTTTAAGTGAAAAAAGTCTGACAATCGCTTTCATGAAGGACTATGAAAATAAAACACAAGCAGGTAATAGAGCAAAATATGAAGCCAATGGATATGATACACTGATGAAAGAAAAATTTACTGCAGATCGGTTTGGGGGCTTAATTGGTGGTGACCAACATGGTTCTTTAAAATCAAAGGAAAAAAAGAAAAATCTTGGTAAAGTTTATTATGACGTCACCGATGGTACAGTCAAAAGATTAAGAAGAACTGAAGATGGTTATCGTTGGGAATCAATAGACATAGAGACTTATGAGGCACCTGAAACTGACACAAATACAGCAGTGGGGGGTGTTGACAAGTCAGGGCAAGAATACTTAGAAGGAGTCGCGGCTTCTCTAGGAATTGAATATGAAATAATTCCTCCACGGGATCCAGAATTTACTGGTAAAAGTTGGAACGACCATTACAAACGAAATGTAAATCCAAACGCTGTAACTCTAGGTGAATTACAAAAATTAATTTCTAAAGAACAGTTAAGACTTTTAGTAGAACGAAAAAAAAAACCGAGAACAAGCATTAGGTAGGATAGATGGCAGAAGAATTTCTCCCTTTAAATCCCGCAGAAGAATATGAGGATACTGCCTGGTATACGGCCGCAGCTGCAGGAATAGCATCGGGTATTTTAAAAGTTCCGGAAGGTGTGTTTTCTTTAGCAGCAGAATTAATTGATCTTGGGGCTGACACAAATACAGCAGCGAGCGTTGAATCATTTTTTGATAAATGGAATCCTTTCGAAGAAGTAGCAGAAGAAAGAGCAATAGGTAAATTAACAGAAGCTTTAGTTCAAATAGGTATACCTGGGGGAATAGGTTATAAGATGGCTAATAAAGCCGCTAGAAATCTTACAGCTAAAGCATTAAGAGCAAAACGTGCTGGTACGTATGCTAATTTAAAAGGTAAAGGCGTCCATCAAGCAATGGGTAAAGTCAAAGCCTTTAATGAAAAAGCTAAATATGGAAGATTTGCAGCTGGTGTTATGGGGGGAGCAGCAGGTGAAGCTTTTGTTGCTGATATAGAACAAATTGGAAGTTTTGGGGATATGTTTGAAAGTGGCCCCACACAAATTGATAGAGACGAAAGATTTGGTGGAAGAGAAGATGCCACAAGAAAATTATTAAATAGAATTAAATTTGGTTCAGAATCTCTACTTCTGGCTCCCTTTGTTATGGGGGCAGGTAAAAGTGCAAAACTTTTAGCTAATAAAAGTAAAGATCTTGCTTATAGTAATTCAAAATTTGGAAGATGGTTAGATAAATATATAAGAGCACCGCTTAGTCCTAGAGGTTCTTTAACAGATGAATTATTTTCGTCGGAAAGATTAAAAGAAGCTTTAAAAGCAAATGATATTCATAGAGCTCAAGAAATTATAGAAAATATTACTAAACAAGTAGATGGGATATTTCCGTCAACTCAAACTATGTTTGATAAATCTACACGAGCAGATAAACAAAGATTCATGAAAGGATTAAATGAGATTCTATTTGAAGGTGATTTAAAAAAAACTGTAAATCCTAAAAAGCTGGATGACCTTTTAGATTTAATGAAAAAAAATAATGTGGATGGAGAATCACGAGGATTAATCGTAAATGGTTTAAATGATGCACGAGAGGAATTTACTAAGCTATTAGATATTTTAGCTGATTCCAACAAAGGAGCAAAATTAGGTAAAGGCGCCAAGGAATTACAAGAGTTATTATCCGACAGAGTTACCAATTGGATTGGGGGAACTTATAAAATATTTGAAAATCAAGGAGGAGGTATTTTTAAATTTTTTAGAAGATACAACCCAACTGATGAAGCCTATACAAATGGTATTAATTTTTTTAGAGCACAAATTGCTAAACAAAATGGTGATTTAAATTTTAATCTTGGAGGAAATAAATATACACAGGAAGCAAGACAGCAAGTTGAAAGTTTACTTAATGCTGTAAGTAAGAAAAAACAACCTAAACCTTTAGACTTTAATAATTATATTTCTAAAACTATGGAAGGGAAACCTGGCGGTGATTTTATTAAACAAGTTATTGATGATACAGGTATGGTACCCAGAGAAATTAGAGAATTATTAGGAGAGATTCAGGACCCAAGATACTCAATCTTTAATGCAATAACTAATTTATCTTCGGTAACTAGAACTGCTTCTTACTTATCAGAAGTAGCAGCTAAAAATGCAGAAGTTCAAGCGAAAGGTCAAAGAGGATTTTTTTGGTCTAGTAAAGAAGCTGGAGAAAAAGCAGTGGATTCTTTAAAAACTGATATTGATATAGTACCTATGGATGCTCTTGTAAAACAATTACCCGGTGCCGGTAAAACCTCTAACCCTTTAGCAACTATGTGGACTACAAAAGAAATAGCAGATGGCATAAAAAATGCTAATCATTTAGCTGGTGGTCTTCAAGGATTTGTAAGAGGAGAAGGAGCGGAAGGAGCAGAAGCTGTAGCCAGCTGGATGTGGAGAAATCTTTTATTATTTCCAAAAGGGGTTTCTCAATTAACAAAAACTGTATTTTCTATTCCAACCCATTTACGTAACATGTTTAGTGCTATAGGATTCTCAGGTGCTAATGGTATTTTATTTGAAAATCCAAAACTGGTAGCTAAAGCATTTAAAGAAGGAATTGATATATCCGGTCTAATGAAATTAGGATCAAATTCTCCTAGAGCTCAAAAAGCCTATAGAGAATTGGTGGAACTAGGTTTGGTTAATCAACAAGTGCAAATAGGAGATATAAAAAATCTTTTTAGGGATATTAAATTTGGTGAACAAGCAGCTAATGTAGATTCAGTTTTAAGACCTTTTATGTCAAGAATGAAAAGAATTGGTAAATGGTTTCAAGGAAAATATGTAGCTGAAGATGATACTTTTAAAATTACAAACTGGGTTGTTGAATTAGATAGATTAAAAAGAGTAGCAGTTAAAAAAGGTTTAGATGTAGCTGACCCGGCAGTTCTTAGATCCTTAAAAGTAGAGGCAGCTGATATAGTTAAAAATACTGTGCCTAATTATGCATTTGTTGGATCAGCAGTTAGAACGGCAAGACTTTTACCCATTGGTAACTTCATGTCTTTCCCATCTGAAATGATTAGAACTACAAGTAACATTGCAGAACTAGGTCTAAAAGAAATGAAACATAGTAGACCAACAAGAGGTAGCAATGTTCTACCTGTAGTATTTGATATAGAAAAAAATGCTTTTGTTAAAAATGATAATTTATCTTATGGAACCGGTTTTAAAAGATTACTGGGAATGGCAACTTTTACAGCAGGAGCACCGGTTGCTTTAACAGAAGGAGCAAAAGCTTTATATGATGTATCACAAGAAGAGCTAGATGCCTTAAGAAGATTTGTACCGGAGTGGTCAAAAAATTCTACATTAATTCCAACTAGAAATGATGACGGAGAGTTAATGTATTTAGATTTTAGTCATAGTAATGCTTATGATGTTATAGCAAGGCCTTTAAAAACTTTATTAAATAATATTCAAGATGGAGAAATGAATGATCAAGTATTACTAGAAAGTTTTATTAATGGAGCTGTGGAAGCTGGAGGAGAAATAATGAATCCATTTATTTCGGAATCTATTTGGACAGAAGCAGCGAGTGATTTAATAATAAGAGGTGGAAGAACAAAAGAAGGTAGACCATTATATACTGATCAAACTACTGCAGGAGATAAAGCTAAAATCCAAGTAATGCATATAGCAAAAGCATTACTACCCCCCGTAAAACCCTACGAAAGAGTTTATCAAGCTATGACTGAAACTCCAACTGGACGTGGAGAAGTATTAGAAATTGGACCACAGTTAGGTGGATTGATGGGACTAAGATCAATTAAAGTTGACCCCGAAAGATCAATGGGTTTTAAAATTGCGGAGTATCAAACAGGTATCAGAAATGCTAGAAGAGAATTTACTGGTGGTTTTTTTGGTTTACTAAAAGGCGGACCCGTTCATCCTAATGAAATTATTTCAAGATTTGCTAAATCAAATAAAGCTAGATTTGAAGTGCAGCAAGAAATGTATAATGATCTTGGTGCGGCAGAAGTATTGGGACTATCTAGAGGACAATTAAGAAATCAATTTGAAGATAGACAACTTAATCGTAGAGCTTTTACAGGTTTAATTAATGGAAGATTTGAACCTTATTATCCTTCTAAAGATATTGAAGACCGATTCAGAGAAATAGCTGTAGAATTAGGCGATGAAAATGCTTTCAATGAAGCACGTCCTGTCTTAAAACAAATGTTATCTGAAATGAGACAATTAAACTTAGATGAACAATTTTTAATTGATATGTCTGATTATTACATTGAAGAAATAGAAACACCACCTTTACCGGAATCTGTTACGTCAGCAATGCCTAACAATCAAACTATTACTCAAGGACAAAACATATTAAATCAAGCTATGAATGCGGGCACCGCTACTCAAAATGGATTAACCGCAACTGAAAATGCTTTTTTAAGTGAAGAAGAAAAAATGATGAGACTTAAAAACAGAGGGATGACAGCATAATGGCTAATGGCCTTCAACCCAAAACTACTCGAGAACAGATTATATCCCTGTATGGGCATATAAAGGGACTAAAGAAATCACAATTTCATATGCATCAAGGTATTCACGAATTGGGTGGCAAGATAGACAAGATCTATTGGGTTTTATTAGGCACGGTGGGGGCTGTGTCCTTAGTTCTGTTAGAAAGAATACTAGACATAAAAGGATTTATTTTTTAAATCCAAGCTTTTAACTCTTCTCCCATAATTTCTGTGGCAATATTAATTTTTTTACGGAGAGCTTTTACAATTCGCTCATCAACAGTATCTTCGGATATTAAATCAATATAAGTCATTGGCTTAGTTTGGCCTATTCTATCTATTCTTGCTTCGGACTGTTGACGCTTCTCTAAATCATATCCATTAGAATAATAAATCATAGTACTAGCCGCAGTTAAAGTTATACCATATCCTCCTGTTTGTGTTGTTCCCACAAAAAATCTACATTTAGGATCTTCTTGAAATTTTTTTATATTAGCTTGTCTCTCGTTATCAGGGGTCAACCCATAATAATCTACTAAACAACCTTCTCCATATTCTTTTACTAACGCTCTTATAATTCTTTGTACATCTCGTTGATAATGACACCAAATAACTACTTTACCCTCTATCTCCTCTGTTAGATCTATTAATTCATTTACTCTATTAGATGGTAATTCTTGAATAGTACCATCATCTGCAGTGAAATGACCGCAAGTAATTTGATGAAGTCTCATAAGCTGAACTAGAACAGTATTGGTGGAAACCATTTTTCCATTTAAAAAAGCAATCGCATTTTGTTTCATTTGTAAATAAACTTTATTTTGATCTGGTGTTAATGGAACCATTCTTTTCATAAAAGTTTTTTGAGGTAAATCCAAACAGTCATCTTTAAGTACTCTGTGAGAAAAAGGTTCTATTTTTTTAGATAGCTCTCCTAAATTTTGATAACCTACTACAATATTAGTGGTATGGGTTCCCAGATCAATACTTCTCATAACAGCATAACGTGCTCTAAAAGTATAAAAAGATTGATGATCTAATAGTTCAGGATCTAAAAAATAACATTGAGAAAATAAATCAATAGGGGATTTAGTAACAGGAGATCCGGTTAATATTCTTCTGTATTTAGAATAAGGAGCAAGTTTTAAAATATTCTTTGTTCTCTTGCTATTATGTGTTTTAATAGTGGTGGACTCATCGACTACAGTCATAGCTTTATGACAAGATAAAAATTTTAAAGCAAACTCTAATCCTTTTCCTCTGGAAAAAGATTCTACATTCATAATTAAAATATGAAAATCTGTTCCAGTTTCAAATAAACTATTTAATTCTTTTTTGTATTTTTGTTCGGTGCAAGAAGTTTTCCATAAAACAACTTTTTTATCAATATGATCAACCATATGGATGGGAATTTCATTTTCATACCAAGTTTTATAAACCCCTTTAGGAGCTATTAATAATAGCCCATTAATAAGGCCTTTATCATAAAGCATAGTAGCATTGTCTATTAACACTTTTGATTTACCCGTACCCATTTCCATAAAGTATGCAAAGACCTCTTTATCCCAAGATATCTTTAAAGCATCTAATTGATGCTTGTAGGGCTTAGTTTTAAATTTATAAAACATTGTTTACTTTTCTTTCTAAAAACGTATATATAGTACAAAAGGTAAAGAGTCAATGACCAAAGTTTATTTAATACAAGAAATTCCAGGAACCGCTAAAGGAGAGCCAAAATATAATATTATTGGGGCACAGAAATATGGCGAGATTGTGACAATGCTGCCAGAATATTCACAAATGATTTTATCTCCAGGTCCATTAATTCAAAAACTTCGAACCCTTCTAAAAGACGCCACTGAAGAAGATTATTTCTTATTATCAGGTGATCCTGCTATTATATTTACAATGGGAATGGTAGTTGGTGATATTAATAATGGAAAAGCTAATGTTTTGAAATGGGACCGTCAAGAAAAAACCTATTATCCATTAAATATAAATATTTTTCAAAAATAAGTTGACATCATAATTTTATTCTTTATATAGTTAATTGATATTAATAATTAAACTAATAACAATTATATAGGAAAGAATATGACAATTAATTTAAGACAAGATGCACCCGCACAGTCGGATGTAATTAATCCACAAGAACTTTCTGTAGAACTAGAAAAACTTAAAACTATTCATTCACATATTTCTCAAAAAGAAAAAGAAATGAAAGAATTAAAAGAAGATGAAAAAGTTCAATCAGGAATTATAATACCACAAATAATGGAACGAATGAATCTTACTACTTTAAAACTTAGAGATGGATCAGAAGTTTCTGTTAAACAAATTTATGGCGCTTCTATAAAAGCTGATAAAAGAGCTGAAGCGCTTGACTGGCTTCGTAATAATGGACTAGGAGATATAATCAAAAACGAGATACTCGTGTCTTTTGGTCGTAACGAAGATAACAAGGCAGCTGATTATGCTGTTCTTGCACGAGGTCAAGGTTATGAGCCGCAACAAAAAATTGCAGTTCATGCCTCGACCCTCCGATTAGTTTTGGAAGAGAGACATAAAAAAGGAGGAAATATTCCAGAAGAATTTTTTCATACTTTTGAAGGTGCTCAGACAAAAGTAAAAGGTAAACAATAGACTAATAAATCAATAACCTAGTAAAGGAGGAATATGAATAATATAGTCGAAAAACAAAACAGTGGCTCTCTTGCTGTCATAAACTTAAGAGAGGACTCTAGGAAAGGAGCAGAAGAAATTAAACAAGATGATATTTCAACACCCATCTTGAAAATTCTTCATCAACTTTCTCCAGAGTGTAATGAAAGAGATGCTAAGTATGTAAAAGGATCTAAACCAGGTATGATATATGCTGCTTCACTTGGCAAACTGATAGATGGTGAGAAGGAGGGGATTAATGTAATTATATCTCATACTCAAACTAGATATCCAGAATGGCAAGAAAGAGGAGACAGTGCTTCAGCACCTGTTGGAACACATTTAAATATTCCATCAGATGCAATTGAAGAACGTAATGGCAGATATAGATTAGATAATGGAAACTATGTAGAAAAGACTGCATACTTCTATATCATATTAATGATGGGGGCTGAATATAGACCCGCCGTACTTGCGATGAGATCTTCTAATCTTACACCGGCAAGAGAGTTAAATAATCTTATTACAAATCTCAGAATATCTGATGATAAAGGTTCATTTCAACCTGCCGCTTATTCAGCATTGTTTAATTTAAAAACAATTGGCAAAACAGCTGGTAGTAAAAGTTGGCATGTATATAAACCATCCAAAGTTAGAATGTTGGATGTATCAAATAAAAAAGATGCAGATTTATATATGGCAGCCTCTCAGTTACAAAAGACCGTAGTAAAAGGTACAGCAAAACCTAAGTACGAGAAAAAAACAGCGACAACTGATATTGTATAATTGTTCTTGACAGAACAATGTTGCAACATGGGGCGCCGAAGCGAGAGTGGAAGCGCCCTTTAACTGTATGAAAGATTTTATAAAATATTTTAGTGGCTTAACTCGTAACTATGGTGTCTGCAAAACTGAAAATGGTTTTGTTGATCAGGAATCAGGCAAAAAAAGATACAAGCACGAATGGTCATCAACTGAAATAAAAGAAAAAGATTATCAAGAACATTTAGACGGAAAAAAATCAATAGGTATTCAACCATGCACCGATAATGCAACCGCTAAATTTGGAGCGATTGATATTGATTCAAAAGCCTATAAAGAAATGAATTACAAATTTTATCTTGATGTTATTCAAGATAAAAATTTACCTATAATACCCGTATTATCAAAGAGTGGAGGCCTACATTTATATGTATTTACCACGGAACCAGTCAGGGCTATTCAAATAAAAGAATTTTTAGAATCAGTATTATTTTTATTTAAACTTCCCATTACAACAGAAGTATTTCCTAAACAAACCAGTCTTGGTTCTAACACAGAAGGCCAAAAAATAAATGGAAACTTTATTAATCTCCCATATCATGGTGAAGATAGAAAAGCATTAAATCCAGAGGGCACTCAAATGGATCTGGAAAGATTTATAAAGGTTATAGAACTTAATGCACTTACTCCATCACAATTAAAAGATCAGATGGATAAAATAATTAAAGATGAACTCAGTGGAGGAGCCGATGAATTTGATGATGGCCCTCCATGTCTAGCTATTCTTACTAAAGAAAAAATGAAGGATGGCAGAGATAGATTTTTATTTAATTATATGGTGTTTGCTAAAAAGAAATATCCAGATAATTGGCGAACTAAAGTACTACAAGCAGGTAGAAATTATTTTGAATTTGATGAAATCTGGACTGATGATCATATTAAAACTAAAATTAAGGCGTGGGATAAACCTACTGCGAGTCATACATGTAAACAATCTCCTATTAATGATGTTTGTGTTAAAGGAGTATGCTTGAAAAGAAAATTTGGAATAGCCTCTGATAAAAAAGTAAGATATCCTTCTTTATCTGCTTTACAAAAAATAGATTATAAACCTACTCCAGAATGGTATTTCACAGTAGAAAAACCTAATGGAGAAACTGTTCAGGTTCATGCAAAAAATATAACTAAGATAGAAAATCAAAGAGAGTTAAGAGCACTACTTATGGAACAAGCACACATTGTGGCTCCTATACTTAAAGGAAATGATTTTCATGAAATTCAATCTAATTTATTTTCTAAAGTAGATACCATAAAACCAGCACCAGGGACCAGCCCAATAGAAGTTCTTAAAAAACATCTAGAGGCTCATATACAGGGACCCGCAGCTACTAGACATAGAGCCTTTATGACAGGAAGTGTTTTAATAGAAAAAGAATTTGCATATTTTTCTTATGATCATTTTTATGATGATTTAAAAACCAAAGAATGGAAATATGACTCACAAAGAACTTCTTATTTTATTACTCAAATATTTACTGGGGATAAAAAAAATGACAAAGCGGAATTTGATGTAAGAAAAAGATTTCCAGGTAAAGATGATGGCGGAAATTATTTTCCTGCCATAAGAGGAATATTAAAAATTCCTACTTTTATATTTGAACAAGATAAAGAAGTTGAGGAAACTCTCAATTTGGAAGACAAAGACGACATCGTATGATTCATAAAATCTTTGGCCCACCTGGTACAGGTAAGACATATAAATTAATTAGCCGAGCCAAAGCATATGTGAGAATAGGAACTCCCCTTCATAAAATTGGATATTTTGCTTTTACTAGAAAAGCTGCCGCTGAAGCAAGAACCAGAATGCCAGCAGATGATAATAAACTTCCCTACTTTCAAACACTCCACTCATTTGCCTACCATCGAATAGGATTAAAAGAAGAAGATATTATGCAACCTTATCACTATGAGGAATTAGGAAAAGAATTAGGAATTAAAGTAAAATTTATGGATAAATATAATAAGGAAGAGATACATTATTTAACTTGTGACAATCCTTATTTTCAAATCATTCAAAGAGCTGCTAATAGAAATACAACTGTGGATGAAGAATTTGATTTAAATGAGCATGATACCCGTCTTCAAAGAAATACATTAAAAGATATAGAAAGAAATTTAAAAAATTATAAGACAAAAAAAAGATTATTAGATTTTAATGACATGATTAAAAAAGTAATTTCACTAGATGCTGAAGAATTTCCTCCTTTAGATGCAATATTTATAGATGAGGCACAGGATTTATCTCCTCTTCAATGGATGTTGTATGATAAACTTAAAGAATATAATCCCAAAGCGGATATTTATCTGGCTGGGGATGATGATCAAGCTATATTTGGGTGGGCCGGAGCAGATGTAAGAAGATTTATAACGGAACCAGCTAAAGAAAAAATTTTAAAATATTCAAAGAGAATTTCTAAAGCAGTTCAAGAAGAATCACAAATACCTATAGGGCAAATAGTTGGACTAAGAAAAGAAAAACAATATTATCCTAGAAATTATCAAGGAGAATCTTTTCATATAAATAATTTGGATCAAATAGATTTAACGAAAGGCAAATGGTTAATCTTAACAAGGACAATTTCACGTCTTATGAGAATGCAAGATGAACTTAAGTCTAGAAATTTATACTTTGCTACTAAAAAAGGAAAAAGTTATAGGGTAGCCCTTTATAAAGCTGCAGTTTATTATGCCGATTGGAAAATGGGAACAATATTAGAGGAAAAAGAAATAAATGCTGTGAGAGACTTCACAGGAACTACAACATGGAATTTAACAAAAGAATGGTACACTGTATTTACTCAAGCTGATGAGGAAGAAAAAAATTATATAAGTAGAATGTTAGAAGGGGGAGAAAAATTAAGTGAGGAACCAAGAATATGGCTTTCCACTATTCACTCTATTAAAGGAGGAGAAGAAGATAATGTAATTCTATGTTTAGATATGGGGGATAAAATTTTAAAAGCTATTAAAAAAAGCACAGATAAAGCTGATGAAGAACATAAAGTATGGTACGTGGGAACCACAAGAGCAAGAAATAATTTATATAAACTAAAAGCAAAAATAAAAAGAAAGGGATACAAACTATGAGTAAGGTTTGGGACAAACAAATCGGTGGAGCACACTACCAGAAATTTAAAATTCAGCCAAGTAAATTTGTAGTTGAGAATAAATTGCTTTTTCCAGAAGGGTGCGCTATAAAATATATATGCCGTCATTCACATAAAGGAAAGAAACAAGATTTATTAAAAGCAATACACTTTATTGAAATGATTATTGAAAGAGATTACCAATGATATTACCACAGACTGAATGGGTAGCTCCTCAAGAATACCCCGACCTAAGAGATTACCCAGAAATAGCAATTGACTTAGAAACACGCGACCCAGATTTAAAGAAAAGGGGATCAGCTTCTGTTGTAGGGGATGGTGAAATAGTTGGAATTGCTGTAGCTGTTGAAGGAAAGTCTTGGTATTTTCCGATTGCCCATGAACAAGGCCCTAATAAAGAACGTAAGAAAACTTTAGAATGGTTCAAAGATATTTTAGACTCCCCGTCTATAAAAATATTTCACAATGCGATGTATGATGTATGTTGGATCAGAAAATTAGGCTTAAAAATCAATGGTTTAATAGTGGATACCATGATTGCATGTTCACTTCTCGATGAAAATAGATTTTCCTATACACTTAATAGTTTGTCTTGGTATTATTTAAAAGAAGGAAAAAATGAATCAGCTTTAACTGCTGCCGCGAAGTCAAGAGGATTAGATCCTAAAGCAGATATGTGGAGACTTCCAGCTAGTGAAGTCGGAGCCTATGCAGAAAAAGATGCAGAGTTAACTTACAAACTTTGGCAACATGTCAGCAAATTATTAATTGAAGATACAGATGAGTCGGGAAGAAATTTAGAACATATTTTTAATATGGAGACTGATCTTTTTCCTTGTCTTGTTGATATGAGATTTCTTGGGGTGAGAGTAGATGTTGATAAAGCGAATGAATTGAAGAAACAATTAACATTACAAGAACAGATGTTGCTCCAACAAATAAAAAGAGAAACAGGAATAGATGTTCAATTATGGGCTGCGCGTAGCATTGAAAAACTTTTTCAAAAATTAAATTTAACTTACGACAGAACTGCAAAAACGGATTCTCCTTCATTTACAAAAAATTTCCTCTCTAATCATAAGCATCCTATAATTAAATTGATAGCAGAAGCACGTAAAATAAACAAGGTGAGCACTACATTTATAGACACTATTTTAGATCATGAATATGGTGGTAGAATACATGCAGAAATAAATCAAATTAGATCTGATGATGGAGGAACGGTGACAGGAAGATTTTCCTATTCTAATCCTAACCTACAGCAAATTCCAGCCAGAGATCCTATTTTAGGTCCGATGATTAGGTCATTATTTATACCTGAAAAGAATTGTGTATGGGGAATGTTTGATTATTCACAACAGGAACCAAGATTAGTCACCCATTATGCATTAAAATTTGGGCTACCTTCGGTTAATACTATTGCTGATTCATATGAGAGTGATCCCAGTACAGATTTTCATGACATTGTTGCTAAGATGGCCAAGATACCTAGAGATCAGGCCAAGACTATAAATCTTGGTCTGTTCTATGGTATGGGAAAAGCCAAACTTCAAGCCGAGCTGGGAGTACCTAAAGAAAAAGCTGATGAGCTATTTCAAAAATACCATGCTAAGGTTCCATTTGTAAAACAACTTATGAATCACATTATGAATGCGGCTCAGTCTAAAGGAAAAATAAGAACTTTAGAAGGAAGAAGATGTAGGTTTCCTAAATATGAACCCATTCTTCGAGGAAGTGAATGGGGTACTTTTGTTCCCGCAGAAGATAAAGAAAGAATGGGAGAACTTCAACTCATGGGAGAATTTTTAAAAGATGATGATGATAAAATAATGAAAGATAAAGATAATAAACCTTTAAAAAATTATTGGCATAAAAATCCGACTCGAAGAGCATTTACTTACAAAGCTTTAAATAAAGTTATTCAAGGAAGTGCAGCTGATATGATTAAAAAAGCTATGGTAGACTTATATAAAGAAGGTATTGTTGCTCACATACAAATTCATGATGAGCTTGATTTATCTATTGAATCCACTGACCAGGCTGATAAGATAAAACAAATAATGGAAAACGCTGTTGATTTAGAAGTTCCAAATAAAGTGGACTATGAGTCAGGCGCAAATTGGGGTACAATTAAATAGGAGGAAACTATGGAACAAGTAAAACAATTTTGGACAATGGTTAAAACACATCCAAAAATATCTATTGCTGTAGTAGTGGTAGCCGTGGCTATATATCATTTGGTTAACTAATTATGAGTTATGGCTTACTTAAATGCAAACATTCCTGTGACTTATGCACAGATCAGGAGAGAATATCTCTACGATCTTAAAGATCATCATGGGGAAGTTGAAGACTGTATTATATTTGGCCTATCATCGATTACAGGACGTCCTATACTCTTTCACACAATTATGGAAAATGGTGCGGTATTCTACCGTCTACCAATCTCTGCATTTATTCAAAGAGGATTTGACCCGCAAGAAGTACCTAGACATAGATTGGATGAGCTGGAGCTGTGGAACTGCTTTAGTTATTATCCTGCTGTTACTTCTTACGATATCTTAGATGGACAATCAGGAAAGTATTTTGGAAAAGACAAAAAAACTCATCCGGGTGCGTATCTTTTTACAGTTGACTGGGCGCACCCAGAGAGTAATATAGTAGATACAGATCATTCAGAAATACCGCACGAACATAAGTGCGCACATATTCTCGCCCTAGAGGATGGAAATTATGCAGCGCAACCCAACAACCGTATCCTTTGGGATATACCTTCGTTTACCGTAAAGGACGAAGTACCTGATTGGAAAGTGCAAACTTCCGAGTGGAATGTAGAAGACACTCGCAAATGGAAAACGGAAGATACTGATAGGTACTTCTATAACATTGAGGAGAAGAAAAGTGAACAAGAGGAAGAGGAAGAGGAACAATATTTAGCTGGAGAGAAAGCCTTGGCTGATTATGCTGAATCTTTTAAGGAGAAAAATGATTAAAAAATGTAAATCATGTGGACACGATTGTCATTGCGCATATAATCGTCATAACTGTAAGGATGGTTGTATTTGTAGTGACTGTAAATGTATTAAAATTAAGGAGAAAACCGAAATGAAAAAATCAAAATTCGGGAACTTTTTAACATGGCCTCTTCACTGTATTGTATGGCCTTTTAAAAAGGTTTTCGCTTGGTTGGGTAGTGGATTACCAAAAAGTAAAAAATAATGAATAAATGTAAAAAATGTGGAGGCACTAATTGTACTTGCAAGAAAAGTATTGGTGAATTAGCCAAAGCAAATCCTCACAAAACTTATAAAGAATTAGAGAAAATGAGAGATGAAGATTTAAGCTCTAAAAACAATGGTGGATTAGTGATTGATGACACCGGAGAATGTGAAAGCTGCCAATAATGAATGACAAAATTATCACGGCATTACTTGCCATACTTATTGCACTCGGCGGCTGGACCCTTTCTCGTACCTTCTCCCTCTCCCAAGATATGGTACTTATTAAAGAAAAAGTATCACAACTGGAGGAAAAAATTGATAAAGGCCTTAAAAGAAAAAATAAAAAAAATAAAAAAAAGAAGTCTAACTGAAACTCTGGTTCTATATTTAATAATTGGCCTAATG
>Ga0209757_10000174_pt1 | contig 16634 bp, 24 predicted proteins | sample ETNvirome_6_1000_FD_185472 | JGI IMG/M metagenome (GOLD analysis project Ga0209757, IMG submission 185472) | Marine viral communities from the Pacific Ocean - ETNP_6_1000 (SPAdes) (version 2) | ecosystem: Environmental > Aquatic > Marine > Oceanic | place: Pacific Ocean | collected 2013-06-19 | reverse complement strand
AGCTGCTAAGCACGTTTATAGAGAAAAATTTTCAGAATAAAGATATAAAAAAGTTATTTTATCATCATTGTATAAAGGGAATTGTAGAATATATAAACAAAATAAACTCACACAACAAGGTAGTGTTATATTTTAATAACACTCAATTTTATGAAAGTGAAATTTTGCATTATTTACCGGAAAAAGATTATTTAAAATTATTAACCAGGTTGATGGTAAAGTTAAGACATGTGTTGCCTGTTAAAGTGGTAATATCACTTAGAAGTTTAGCCTACTTTAAAGAATTGATTCAGAAAAATGATGGAAGAGCAAAGGGTACAGTATTAAAAATATATTCTACCATATCAAAATTTAAAATAGAATCATTCACTTTTGAAAAAGTAAAGAAATTTGCAACCAAATATGAATTAACGTTTCTATCAAATGATTATTTTGACAATATAAAAACAAAACAAATGATTTTTAAATAAATATATAAAATGAAGTTTGATCAAGCTATAAATGAAGGGTTTGGTAGATATGTTAGCGATCAAGAATCGAAAATGATACCAGTCAGTGAAGACGTTTTAAAAAAAGCAGCGAAAGTTGCTTATCATGCTCTCGGTACAACCACATATGGGCAAAACCAAGAACTAATGAAATTATATCACGACACCTATATAGATCTAAAACAAGCACTTAGATCTGCTGGGGTAGAATCTTCTGAGGATGAAGATTTTGAAGATCAAGAAGGTGTTACAGATGAAACACAGGGAGAAGCAGAAGCTCTAGATGATGTAAATACATCGGCCTTAGATAAGGCTTTAGAATTAGGTAAGAAATTAAAATCTCCTGCGGTGCATCAAGCATTACAAGGGCTCGTTGGTACTACAGTACAAAAAATAAAGGATGTAGAAAGTAAAATGGCATGAAAATAAAAAGTAAATTTTTCAAATTAATAAAAAACAAACACGGTGTCTTGCAAGAACAGGTACCACCACCGCCTGCACCTCCCATTGATCCTGCTGCCGTTCCACCTGGTGAAGAGGTAGTGGCTGCACAAGAAACAGAAACGATAACAGAACCTGAACCAGAGATCAAACAACTAACATCCGAAGGTGAAGTGGAACTTATACGTCTTATTTTAAAAGCTTTAGTTGTTAATCCTGTCGAGGGTACTATACCCCCCGAATTACTTGATGATGAAATTAACGAAAACAACGGCAGGGAGATGTTATCTAAGATAAGAAGTTATTTGAACACTTACACTGACGACCCTGAAATAAATTACTAATGAAAATATATAGATCACTTCAAGATGTGTATAGAAATATAGGTCAAAAGGTAGCACCAATACCTAGACAGACAATTAATGAATGGACGATTTCAGCTTCTGACGAAGGTGCTGCTCCAATTAAGTTGGGTGATGTAGACGAAAAATTTTATAACAGATTAAGAAAAGACATTGTAAACTATCAAGGTGGTGTGGCAGATTTGCTAAAAAAATTGATCGATGATGGTCATTGGGATCGCGGAATGAAATATCAAGATTATAGTAATAAAATTTTGTTACCTGCGCAGGAAGCATTTAAAAGTGAATTAGTCGACCAAACAGATGTAAATCTGTTAAAACAACTATTAAAAAATAAAGAGAATTTAACCGGGTTTGGGGATCAAATTAGAAATGCTGCTGACAATAATACTTCTTTTAATTATCTAGATAGTTTGGAAGCGATTGCAGCACCGATATTTCAAGGTGACATAAGAGGGTTATTAGATAGATTATATGCAATTGATTTTCAACAAAGTAATGTTAATGTAGGAAAAGGCGAATTAGTGGCAACGCTATTTTCTAATGCAGTAAAAGGTAAAAAAGGAGATTTATATATTGATGGTTTGGGAGAGGTAGAAATAAAAGGCACATCAGGTCGCCCCGGAAAATCTGGAGGGCCGTTAATGGGTTCCAGAGAAAAATTGCCCGAAATGTTAGATGACAGAGGCCACGACATATATACCGGAAAAGAAATACAAAAATTTTTATTAAATCTCACAAGGAGCATAAATGAGTTGAGGTCATATATTTCATCTTTAATGGATAATCCTAGATTTGCTGACGCTCAAGAAAATTTATCTCAAATATCTGCTAGAATAGAGCAACTTACGGATCCAGATACAATAAAAAATATTATTCCTAGAGTTTTTTACAAGGAAGTAGAAGATTTAGAAATTTTGATTCATGGTTCTGGGTTACCATCCACTCAAGTAAAAACAGCGCTTAGCAAACTTAATCTAGGTTCTAACTCAAAACCTGGTCTAGAAAAAACATTTAAAGAATTTGACCATTCTAAAGATAGAAAAACAATTGATCCCGGTGATAAAGAAAAATATCATTGGAGTGATATAGTTAAACATTATTTCTTGGGTGATCAATGGGGACTAAAAAAAGATGATATAGTTGCAGGATTTGTTGAATTAGCAAATGAAGCATTAGATCCGCAAGATATAAGCCAGTTAAGACAAGCGTTAGACGTTATAGTCGATGACGAGCTAATGGCTGCCTTAAAAGCTGGAGATAAAACTGTTTTAGATACTGTTGTAGCCACTATACATTCTGCTTCATACCAACACAAAGAAGAATTTCCTATAATGTTATTGGTAAATTCTGAAACTAAAAACGCTTACCCGTTAGCTTATCCGGGTGAGAATTTTAGAGAGAAAATTTTAAACCACTATGATACTATTAATCATCTAATTAGTAACGGTCTTTTAAAAATAGGGTTATCTGTAGATCCTAGAAGTAAAGGTGTACAGTTTACATTTACGGGATGACATACGAACATGAATTAATATATGAAAAGTACACTAGATGTATACTTTTAAATGAAGGTGGTGCTGCTGGCCATATGGCTCACCCTTTTGATCTTCCTGATGTAAAAACGGGTAACGACTTAGAAAAGAAATTTAATGATACGGTAAAAATACTAGACGAAGAAGGTGGGTCTGTAAAAATAGATGGTACTAATGTCAGTATAAAATTAATTCAAGATGAACAAGGTCAAAGACAATTTGCTTTAGACAGAGGTTCTCAGTCACAATTAGACGTAAATGGTGTTACTATAGATAGATTACAAGACAGATTTGTTACTAAAGATGGTTCTGTACATGGAATGATAAACGCTGGTAGAACAATATTAACCATAATGAACCAATCTTTACCTGTTATTAAACCCGAACTCGAACGATTAGGATTATGGGAAGATCCCACCAAATTTATAAATGCAGAATTTGTTCAAGGCCACACAAATGTAATTGATTATGGAGATCAAGATTTCTTAGCATTACATGGTATAAATCAGTTTTTAGAAAAACATAACAGAGAAGGCCAATTAGTTAGACCCGGGATTCCAAGACAGGAGGTACAAAACCCCATTACAGGTGCTGCAACTTTAGAAAAGGGATCATCGAAAGCTATAGCTTTTGATCATAAAGCATTAGACGAATTAGCAAAAAAAGTAGAACCTGTAGCAAAAGAATATAAATTTGATGTCATTACGCAAACTGCTGTAGAAAAGACAGGTTCTCCTGACTTTAATAGAATTCTACAAGAACCCTTTACAGTAAATTTTGCACAAAGTGAAGTTGAACAAAAACCTTTAAAAATTTGGTTAAGCCAAGCAATTAATCCCGGTGCTTATATGTTGCAAGGTCTTGATGGAAAAAAAATCGGTGCAGTAAGCAAACAAAATTATTTAAATGTTTTTCAAGGTGAAAAACCTTTAAACGAATTATATCAAGAATCAGATATTGAACAAGCAGTAGACGGTGCAGTTATCTACCACGCCACTGTTGTCATGGGTGAAGAAATAAAAAGAAATTATACAAGTAAATTAGGCGCTACAGATAATCATGAGGGTATTGTAGTAGCGGGTGCACCCCCATATAAAATAACGGGTAATTTTATTATAGATGGAATGACTAGTAAATTTAGATCAACTGACGAAGATGATCAATCAGCTCCTAGTGTTAATTATGGTAGTGGTAGAATGGAATACCCGAATGCTCAAAGTGTTAATTATGCAGCAAGTTCTAAAGATCCCGGTGGTACTCCATATTCTAAGTATCCTGGCCCTGGTAGAGCTACCGGTGGTAATGCTAAAAGATAATAATAACTAATTATGTGGCTCATACGCCTTTTGTAAAATATCATCCTAGGATCGACCCATTCGCTGCCCCCGATTGCACCATATTTAACTATGATACAATATATCTATTAACAGATTCTGGACCTGTTGTATATGAACATAGTATGGGGGGGTATATAGCTCCTGAATTAGGAGGCAGAATACATGAAATAGATTGGTATTTTTTTATTAAAGAAATAAAAAAATTAAAACCTAAAATTATCATAATACCTGAATGTTATGTAAATGGGCACTATCCAGAAATAAAATCTAAAATAGAAAACGAAATACATGATGAAGGTTATGACGAAAATAATATTTGGGTGTATTTGCAAAAGGAAGAAAATTTTTATTTTGGAGAAATAAATGTAGAACCCGATTGGATTTATACAAGCGAACCAGTTTACAAAAATATTATATGCCATACCATTGGCCACGCAGTACCTAAAAAAGATAAAAAACACTATCCTCGCTTTAATGAAATAAGGTTTTGTAAGCAGGGGTTTATGTGTGAAAGCTTCTTTAAATTATATGCACTGAGAAACTCTACCCCTGAAATGCAAGTAGAAAAAAGAAAAAATCGAAATTTAAAACCCGGTCATTTTATATTTTACGGGGGGTTAAGTACCAGTAATAGACCTATTGTATTCCAAGCAATTAAAGCCAGTAAAAAATTAAGTTACGAAGTTATAACATATCAAAACGAGAATTTAACTGATTTAGTTTTAGATAGGAGAGGTATAGGTTTATCGTTAGACGGTCTAGTTTTTAACACGATTCGTGATACTGAATTTGGTGTAAATGCTGTACCGTCTATTAAAATAACCAGAGCTACTAGTGATATAATTGAAAAAAATAATGTAAATCTTTGGAGATCGAGATATTGGAAACAAATTCCTATGTCATTAGTGCCTTCTAATTATCAAAGAGATAAGGTGAAGAAGAAAGTAGAAATTGCGTATGAAGAATATATGGATAGTGTTTATGAAAATGATAAAAGATCTTTACTAAATTTACGGTATCAATTTTTCATAAACATACTACAAAAATTTTATAATATAGAACTTTTTTTGTTTGATATTTTATTTGGTGAAGACTTAGAAGAGTTTCTTCAATATATACCATTAAATCCCGACTTTTCTATTTTTAAACAGGCTGCCAAGCCAGAATTCGTAAGCACAAATAATAGGGGTGAAATGTGCGTTGATTATATTCAAGAAGTTTTAAAATTGTTTGATAAGCGGTTCGAACACAAATATAAAGAATTTTATCTAAATATTAATACGTGAAGCTGTTTAAACAATATTTCTTCAACGAACATGACATACCAGATAAAGACGTTAACTTTCGTACGGTGGCTCTAGTCCCTGGCAGTTTTAAACCCCCACATAAAGGTCATTTTGAAATGTTTAAACACTATGCTGATAAAGCAGATAGAGTAATTGTTGTTATTAGCGACCCTCAAAATCCAAAGAGTAGAAGAACAACACCAGAAGGCAAATATATACCGGCTGATGTAGCAAAAGAGATTTTTGAACTTTATGCTGAAAATGAAAATGTTCGAAATATTACTTTTTTAACAGACCCGGCACCCGTAACATTTGTTTATGATTATTTTGCAGAAAGAACACAACCGGGTGATAAAGTTATTTTAGGTGTTGGTGGGAAAGGTGCAGATGCAGCACGTTATAATAATGCAGCTAAATATGCACCCGAAGGCGTGGAATTAGATATAGATGTTTTCGCTCCAGTTGGGGGAGATTCACCAATTAGTGCATCTGACATACGTAACAAATTAGACGCTTTGACAGTAGAAGATTTACTACCTTATATACCTGATTCTCTTCAAAATAATGAACATGTTGTTAACACTGTTTATAACGCGTTGACAAATCTTCCCGAGTAATTAAATTAATTTGTGCATGTTAATCACAAACGAAAAGCACTATTCTTTCATGTACCAAAAACCGGCGGAACTGCAATACATACAGCTTTTAGTCATTATAAAATTACAAATAAAGACAAATGGGAATTTTATTTAGGTATGCACGGTAATTTTACCGATTTAAAACGCAGCCATGAAACCAAACGGGTATTTGATAAGTTAATGAAATACTGGAAATTCTGTTTTGTTCGTAATCCTTGGGCGCATGCTGTAAGTTTATATTTTAATTTGATAGATAGTGATAGATGGGAAAAAGAAGATCACCCAGAACCTATAGAAAATTATAAAAGTTTTAAATGGTTTTTAAAAACATACGACGAGCAGTCCCGATTATATCACCCTCAGTCTCATTATACATTTAAAGATAAAGAATTTAAAATTGATAAGTGGTACCAATATGAACAGTTACAAGAAGCATGGGACGATATATGTGAACGATTCAAGTACGAAAAATTTAAACTACCTGTAATTAATACCACTAAGCCAAGAAAAAATAAATTTGATATAATATATCCTGAAGATTATAGAACTTTTTATGATGATGAAACAATCGAGTATGTGGCCGGTAAATCAGAAAATGAAATACGGTTGTTTAACTATTGTTTCTAGGGTAATCTCTAAAATCCATACCCGTATGTTTATACGCTTTTTTAATATAGTCTCTAATTAAGTCTTCCGTCCCTGGTTTTTGCAACAAATTACTAAACTCTTCGTTTTTAGATAAAAAATCCCATATTTGCTCATATAATGTATTTGGGGTTATATTAGTATACTTTTGCGCGTGCATTGCTCTATTAATATAATCATCAATGAATTTCATCATTGCATCAGTTTCATCATCTTCAGAAGGTTTAAGTACTGTAGTATTTGATTGAGGAAAATCTGCAAAGTCACCAGCTTGTGGGCCCATATTAAATGCTAAACCACCAGACTCCATTATATTTTGCATTTTTAAGTCATCTCGATTCATCACTAGTATTTATATCTCACGTAGTTTAATAAATATAGTTAAGGACACGAACGGATAGACAAGTGAAAATCAATTTTAACAACAGAGTTAGCAATCTATTAAAAGAATATAATCGCGGCCCATTGAATATGCAAACACAAGATCAACATGGTGATACAGATGACCCAGATGATGATACATATACCGGTCCAGTAGATGATGATGAATCAGCTATACCATCTGAAGAAGGTGAAGAAGGGGATGAAAGTGAAAAACAAAGAGATGTAGAAAGCTTAAAAGCTCTTCGAGATAACCCAGATAAACGTCATGCAATTGACAATTACGGTACAGTAAAAAAATATCAAAAGATGCTTTCTAGAAAAATACACAAACTAGAGAAACCGTTATCAAAGATGCTTGCTAAAAAAATAACAAAACTAGAAAATGAAAGATAAAGATACACGACAAATTTGGGAAGCGTTTTTACCACCTGTTCAGGGAGAAGAAGATGACAGTGTGGCCCGTGGATCTGAAGCTTTTGATACATCTACACCTCAAGGCGTAGCTTATTGGATCGTCGATACTGTGAAGGCTTACGAAGATGGTGGCATGGACGATGAGACCCGTGAGGATTTTCAAACTGAGGTCTATGAAATTATGACACAAGGTGGCATTGATCCAAAACAAACTATAGAAATTTTAGATGCATCTAGGCCCGGCGTTCCTAGACCACACTCTTGGGACGAACTTGATATTATAGATACATTTATTGAAAAAGAAATAGCAGCACCACCTCAGGGTCGCGGCTGGGCTAATTGATATATCAATTATAGTAAAAAAAAGGGCTTACTTTCGTAAGCCCCTGACTCCCTAATTTGTTTAATTAGAATGCGTATCTAACACCTGCTAAAACAGTCGTGCCATCCTCGTCACCCCAAGGTGAATCATCACTATCTAAGGCATAAACGTCCACAAAAGGTGTCCATTCCCCCCAATCAAGAGATAATTCAACCCCTAATTTAACATAATCATATTCGTCGAAAGCTCCAAATTCAGCATAAGGCTCTATTTTGAGTTCATCCATCAATAAGCCTTCTAGAGGAACAGCAACGTCGACAACTAAACCAGAATAATCAAGATCTTGATTATCCCACAAAGTTAAACCAACATTTGCCCAATTTCCAACTAAAGGTAACTGATCAAAGACTGCTCCAATACCAAGTTCTGTACTATCAACAGCAGCATTGTGATGCTGTACTTGTACCGAACCGGTAAAAGAGAAAGAACCAAGGTCAACACCCCTACTTAGGCCAAAGACAGTGTGATTAACACTATCAGAACCACCAAGTTTTGGTATGTTATAAATAGCACCAAAACCTTGAGCAAAGCCTAAATTATGAGCTACATTTAACCCTATACCTACCGCATCATTAGAATAGTTTATACCCCGAACATGATGTTCAGTAGAATAACCTAACTCTGCAGATACGCTTAATTTGTCATCAGCGACGATGTTCTGCGTCATTAACGCAGCCGAAAAAATGAGAAACAATATCGTTTTCTTCATACCATATTATTTATTAGTTTCCTTTAAAGTCAAAGCAGTAGATTGATAAATAAAAGAAGAATATATATACTATTATGGATACACAAAAGCAATTAATACTAGATACAGTAGCAAATTATATTAAAAATGTAGATTTATATATGGAGAAAGACAATAAATCTGCTTCTACTAGAGCACGTAAAGCGTTAGCTGATCTTGTAAAAATATGTAGAGAAGAAAGAAAAACTATATTAGAAGCAAGAAAAAAGTAATGATAAGTAATTTTTCAAAAATTTATAGAAGATTTATAGTTAACGAAATAAACGTTGATAGTGATGATGTGGTGGGTCTAGTTGAAAAAATATATATTGAAGGTATCGGTGAAGTCGATGCAAAAATTGATTCAGGTAACGGAGCATACAACGTAATAAACGGTAAAGTAATATCTAAAAGAGGCGAAAATATAATTATAAAAACAATAGGTGGTAAAAAACTAAAAAAGAAAGTTGTAGATGAAGTTATAATTCATATTGGCTCTGGTAACAAGGAACAGCGCCCGGTAGTTACTTTTGATATTAAATTGGGTGATGAAGAATATGAAGACGTACCTTTTTCAATAGCTGATCGTAGCGAGAACGAATACCCAGTTTTAATAGGAAAAGAATTTTTGTCAAAAATAGACAAATTGATAGATGTTGATAAGCAATACGAACAAGATTAAATCTTGTTGTGATTGAAAACCACGAGTTACATAATTTATTTCCCACACCTTTTTTCTTTTTTACTTTAAGTGATGACTGTATAAAAAAACTAGGAGATGAAATCACTACAGAATACAAAAAAAATTGTGATGACCCTTCAACACACTTTAAAGCAGACCATATAGTTAGTGATCTGGATCAGTTAGTGGGCTTTTGTAAGAATAAAGGAATAAACGTTTATCAATCTACCCCTAATTTACAGACTCGTGAAGAATTTTCCTTTATAAACGATATTATTTTTGATGCATGCAGATTATGGGAAGAAAATACAAAGTGCAAAGTACAGACGTTTGACATAAATTTAATGTGGTCTAACATCTATAGACCAAATGGGTTTAACCCTGAGCATTTTCACCCTAACAGTTTTTTAAGTGGAATAATATTAGTAAAAGACCCACAAACACATGTAAGAGATGGGGTGAAATTTAATCAACACGGGGGGACGATTTTTTATAGTCCTATTAATCAAAATTTTGTTATTCTTCCTGACACGAGTGCAGAAGGGTCAGCTTACTATGCACCTACAATAAAACCAGATTTGAAAGAAGGAACAATGGTTCTTTTTCCTTCATGGTTAAGACATGCAGCAAATCCTTATATACCACACCCTGATGATAAAGATGACTTTAGAGTAACGTTATCTTTTAATGTTATGGTTAGAGGTGCAATGGGAAAAGTAGATAATTTAACTCATCATGAGTATTAATCTAATACAAACACTTCCACTAGTTTATCTATTACAGCTTGATCATTAGTGAGATCTATTCTTGTTTTTTCTTGTTCTTCTAGTTTTTCTATCTCTTTAAGTCTTTCATTGCCCAACTCTTCATAGTCACCATATACATTTTCTTCATCTATAACATCAAATGACATATCTAATTCACCTGAACTAGTAGAGAGAGATGGTGTCCAATCTGCAATATCATGAAAAACTAGATTAAAGAGCTGCTTTGTTTCATAATCAGCTTTATTTTTACTTCTAGCAACAAAATCTTCAATATCTTCAACACTAACTTTACCTTTTAATTGACCTATAGGGTCAGTTAATGAACCATAGCACATAATAAACAAATATCTTTTTGTGATATTAGCGCAGTCTTGAATCACAAAAAATGCAGGTTTTTGTTTAATTACAATACCGGTTTCCGGGTCTTTTGCTGCTTTATGCGCCGGGCCCCATAAATTACGTTCTCTTAAAGTACATACTTTTAAGACAGCTTTTTCAAACCCATATTGATCCTCTTTTTTCTTAGCCACTATATTATTTAGTTATATTAGTCAAGGTGTCAATTAAATATTTATGTGCATAAACACCCTGTTGGTACTACGGTAGAAATTATATCAGATGTAAGTGATCAAATAAGAGATGCACACACAGCATCCCTTCGTATGCAATTAGCTGCTGCACAAGATAAAGACCCCACTGGAACCGTTCAAACTAATTCGGGGGGATTATTAGAAGCAACATTAATGTCGGAACCAAAAATGAATAAAAAAGATAATGTCTGGGTATATTGGGCAAATATTATAGGAACAAATATAGATGTACCTTTAAGACAAGATCGCTTTAATGTAATTTCTCTTACTGAAAATATATATGATGGTTATAATAAATTACCTAATTTTAAGCGCTACATTGAGTTTACAAAATGGTAAAATTCAGCTCTTGTTTTTTCATCATCATAAAAAGAACCACTTAATTTAGACGTTTTCATCTCACAACCATCGTGTTTAACCCCTCTTAAACATGCACATGTATGCTGAGCAGTAATTACAACTGCTACACCAGCATTTTTTTCACATATGTCATTTATTGCATTGTGTACTTGTACTGTAAACATTTCTTGAATTTGAGGTCTTCTTGCATAATACTCAACAATTCGGTTAAGTTTACTAAGACCAATAACTCTACCTTCTAGACTTGGAATATAAGCAACGTGAGCTTTACCAGTAAATGGTAAATGGTGGTGACTACAAAGACTTTTTACTGGAATACCTCCTTGAAATACAATACCGTCATAACCATCTGACGGGAATGATGTTACTTTGGGTGGCTTTGTATAACAACCAACAGCCATATCATTAACAAATGCTTTTGCAACTCTCATCGGAGTATTATCACTATTCGGGTCGTTTCTCCAATCGAAACCTAATGCATCTAGATATGCTTCATACGCTTTTGATGCTTTGTTAATTATCTGCTCTCTTTCTTCTTTTGTTCTTGGAGCTGAACTATTTGCAGTGGGTAATAAAAATTCTTTTACTCTTTCAGACATATAAAATGATTATATGTTCTTTACTTTTACATTCAACGTTATAAATTTATATGATGAAACCTATACTAGTTACTTGTGTATACGATGCGAGATCTGATTGGCTTTTAGGGGGAAAAGACAATGATGAAGAATTATACGAAACTTCATTAAAAAATCTTGCTAATTTTGGTATGCCTATGCATTTATATTGTTGGCCATGGCGGGTAGAATTATTAACAAAAATAGTAAAAAAGCATTTTAAAGAATTCAAAATCATTGGTTTAGACTTGTTTGAATGGCCAAGATCTTATGAAATTATAGAAACAAAAAACGATTTTGTGTGGCACAATCTTCAAGATGGCCTAGATAACGGAAAAAAATACATGTATAGTCCGAGATGTGAACTTTTATGTCATTGGAAGTATATATGGTGTCTAGATGCAAAAAATAATGATTGGGGATGTGATAGGGTTGTTTGGGTTGATGCTGGTGTAACAGAATGGTGTAAAATACCGGTTTCTTTAGGTGGAGCAGAGTACGTTTACAGTATGAATGGCGCTATGCAAAAACAATACCCAGATACTCATTTTTACCCTCTTAATAAAAAGAATATTTTTTCTCCAAAGTTTACTAAAGGATTAAAACGTATTTGGAAAAATAAAAAGTGGTTTCAAATGACACAAAACGTTTGTAATGATCGTTTGAGTGAATTTGATTGGCCGGAACATAAACATTTTGTTTCTAAGGTGCTTGATGAACAAATGGGTTGGGAAAAAGTGGGGAATCAATATGAAGAACATGAAAAAGGCAAAATTACATTTAAGTTACGAAAAAACGTAACAAAAAAGATAAAACGTGAGCCTCGTGCTGAATATCCGTTTTGGACCGTGGGTACTATATTCGGTGGTGAATTTGAAGAATTAGAAACCAAAATAATTCCTCTGTACATGAAGTTGTATAATATTTTCACTAACAATCGTGAGGTTCACCCCTTTACTGAAGAACCGTATTACAGCATTATTGCAGAAAAATACGATTATAATTTATTTTGGTTTGATACATGGGGCCATGATAAAAAAGACGAGCCTTGCTGGACCAGCAGTGGTCAAAAGCCTTTTTACACAACAATATTAGATATTATTAATTATAGAAATTGATTAAATACTAATATGATGAAAAGCTTTGACATTATATTAACCGAATGTTTAAAGAACAAGGGGTTGAAATATATACGGTTCAAAGTAGACCCTACTTTAAATTCTGGGTTTGAAAAGTCTGAAGCTTATGAAGGGTTTGTACTTCAAGAATTAAATCATGAAAATTGTGGGCCAGCAGGTCCTGGGTTACCACCCCTTTTAAAGGTTTTACTACCTGGTGGTCCATTACCCGGTATATTTAACGTTAAAGAACCTGTATTAACCCCATCTAGACCTAATTCTATTAAAATGTTTAAAAAATACATTGCTAAGAAGTTAAGAGATAAGATTAGTAAGAAAGAATTTGAACAGATAAGAAATACTAATGATATCGACGACATTGAGCATTATTTAAAACAAGGTGGGGTAGATGATTCGGAACTTTTAAAAATTTATAAAACATTGTTAAGACATGCCACTTAAAAAAGGAAAAACTGACAAAATATTACATCAGAATATATCTGAGTTAATGGGAACCTATAAAAAATCTGGAAAAATAGGTACATCCAAACCAAAAAGTAAAAAAGCAGCTCAAAAACAAGCAGCAGCTATAGCTTATTCAAAAATGGATGAGATAGCTAGTAAATATGTTGATACTAATTCTAATTCAATACGTCAATTAACAGAAATGTCTCACGAAGATGATGTCGGACTTAATGCTACAGGTCTAGCATTAGATGATGTTGTCTGTGAATGTAATGATTGTGTTTATTGGTTTAGTGGTAATAGATGTCACGCTCCAAAAATACATTTAATTTTTGCTGACAACGTTAGAGGTCAACGAATATGTGAATGCAACACTTACAAACCCCATTCTGAAAACGAAGAAGCTTCAGATAAGTTTCAAGAGCTGGATGGTGATGAAGACACATATGGGCCAGATCAAAGAGACAATACTCTCCCTGGGTTACCACCTATTTTTAGGAAATAAGTTGATTCTATTTGTACTTAACTTATAATAGAGATATGAAATTTCAGAGTACTAAAGTTATTGAATTAGGTAGTTGTGCATTTAGACAACCTAAAGCTAATCATTCTCATTGTAGATTTTTACATGGTTATAGACTTACAGCTAAATTTTGGTTTAGCGCTAGTGAACTAGACGAAAATAATTGGGTGGTAGATTTTGGGGGGTTAAAAGGTCTTAAAGAGAAGTTAAAAAATCAATTTGATCATACAACTTGTATTGCAGCTAGTGACCCAGCATTACCCGTTTTTCAACAACTTGAACAAGCTGGTGCTTGTGATTTGAGGATTATGTCAAATGGTACTGGTATTGAAAGAATTGCTGAGTGGTGCTACGATACCGCAGACTTTTTTATTAAAGCAGCTACTAATGATAGGTGTTGGGTTGAAAAGGTTGAAGTCTTTGAGCATGAAGATAATAGCGCGGTATTTACTAGGATAGTTACTCAAACAATGAGATTTAATGAAGATGTAGATTGGGATGCATATAGAGAAGCAGAAGCATGCGGCCCACAAGCTAACCCTAAAGATTTTGTAAAATCTACACCTTGTCATGAATTAGGCGAATCTGGTGACCCTATTGATGAAAATATAAAGCGTGCGCGACAAAAGATGGCTGATGGTCAGACTGAAGCAAAAGAAGGTGAAGCTCCTGTTGAAAAACCGCTAACTCGAGCTGAAGAAGATGAAGCCCAACGTAACTTACCTGGTGCTAAAAGAACAAGAAGCGTGGGCGCAAGAATTGGCCCGGCACCCGTTCAGGGTGACATGCATGATCCATTTGCTGGTACTAGTTGGCAATCAGACAAACCAGGTGATCCTTACGCACCTGCAAGAGGTTAATGATAGAAAGAGAAAAAGATCCTCAAATTGAAAAATTAGCAGGAGATGTATTCTCAAAAATGGCTGAAATAGGGGCACCATTTGATAAAGGTACAGATCACCCGGAAACTAGTATAGTATCTCCAGAAGATGCTATTAAAGAGCTCTTAAAAATTCAAAAAGATCAAACATCTGATAACACATGAACAATGTGTTTTAATATTTTACTTCTAACTATATCATCACTTCCAAAATAAAATGTCGATATACCATGGTTTCTACTTATGTCATTGTCAAATGCTTTCATTATTGGAGAAAAACCTGATTTACCATTAATATCAGATTGATTTGAGTCCCCTATTACCACATATCTAGACCCCTCACCAAACCTTGTTAAAATGGTTGTTATTTCTTGTCTTGTAAGATTTTGAGCTTCATCTACTATTACCATTGATTTATTAAAGGTTAATCCTCTAGTAAAATTTACAGGCAAACACTTAATGTATTCCTTTTTGAACAAAGAATTAGCTGTGGTCTTTGTTACCAATTCATCCAATTTATCCATTAACGGTAAAGAATAAGGAAGGAATTTTTCCTCAAGCATACCCGGTAAATGTCCGATTTTTTGATTTGCTGATTCTACAACGCTCCTCAAATATATTATTTGATTCATCTTATTTGTTGCTATAAGAGTTAAAGCACCAAAAACAGATAAGTATGTTTTTGCAGTACCAGCGTACCCATCAGCAAAAACTATTTTTGTATCTCCAGCAAGGAGCGTTTGCATAAACTTTTTTTGATTTTGCGTAAAATCAAATTTATTTCTAACGTTAAAGTTTAAATCCCAGTTACCGTGTAAATCCGTTGTATGTAACTGTTCCGACTCGAAAACTGCGGCTAACCGCGAGCGTTTTGTTGCCATACTATTAATATTTAATCTTGATAATACATTTGTTTATAATAAAATTAGTTGTATGAGTAATGGTCAAGAAACAATTTATTTATCTGATGATAAGATTTTTTATACTATAGAAGGTGAAGGTGAGTTTGTAGGGTACCCTTCTGTGTTTATGAGATTATCGATGTGTAATTTAACATGTCAAGGATTTGCGTCAGAAGCTTCACCACACGGTTGTGATAGTTTTATTTCGTGGAGGGTTAAAAATAGAATGACTCTTGGTGAGGTTGTTTCTATGATGGAAGATAAAGGGTATAAAGATCATATGTACAATGGTGCAATTTGGAAAATTACTGGTGGTGAACCGTTAGTACAACAGAAAGCTTTACTTAATTTGTTACATTATATTGAAGTAGAGTGGGGATGGGTACCTAGAACTGATTTTGAAACTAATGCAACTATCATGCCTGATAAAGAATGGACAAGAGTAGGTGCTACGTTTACTACATCTCCTAAAATGAGTAATAACGGAGATCCAGAGGACAGACGATATAAACCTAAAGTTTTAGAGTGGCACGCTAATAGAGGATCTGGTTTTAAATTTGTTATTGATAAAGAATCAGATATAGATGAAGTCTTTGGTAAGTTTATTGTACCGTTTGACATACCAACTGGGCAAGTTTGGTTAATGCCTTGTTGTGGTAGTAGAAAAGAGCATATAGAAAAGGCTCCCATGGTTGCTGAGCTAGCTAAGAAATATAATTTCAATTTTAGTCCTAGATTACATTTATTAGTATGGGATATGGCTTTAAAAGTTTAATGAAAACGGTAGCAACTAATGGGTGTTTTGATATACTACACTGCGGTCATGTACAACATTTGAATGAAGCAAAGGCTTTAGGAGATAAATTAATTGTAGGTTTAAATTCAGATAGGAGCGTAAAAGAATTAAAAGGAGAATCACGCCCCTATAATAATGAACAAAATAGAGCAGCAGTGCTATCTGCTTTAAGGTGTGTAGATGAGGTTGTTATTTTTGATGACATAAGTTGTGAAAAATTCTTAATGAAAATTAAACCAGATATTTACGTAAAAGGTGGAGATTATTCTTATGACGATCTATCAGACTGTGAAAA
>Ga0209757_10000172_pt1 | contig 16966 bp, 27 predicted proteins | sample ETNvirome_6_1000_FD_185472 | JGI IMG/M metagenome (GOLD analysis project Ga0209757, IMG submission 185472) | Marine viral communities from the Pacific Ocean - ETNP_6_1000 (SPAdes) (version 2) | ecosystem: Environmental > Aquatic > Marine > Oceanic | place: Pacific Ocean | collected 2013-06-19 | reverse complement strand
CTTCACAAGTACATCAACACGCTGGCTGCGGGATCCGAGAAAGACTGGCTCTTTATCTGGAATGACGACGCTTTAATGAGAACAGAGAACTGGGACGAAATTATTATGAGCCATAAAGATGAGTTCAAACTTTTCGCGCCGAGGGACAATCACAACGACCACCCTTACGCGATATTTCCAATTTTTCCAAGGGACTGGTTTCTTCTTCTTGACTATATCTCAAATAATCCACAGAACGATAGGTGGCTGAGCGAGATCGCGTACGCCCTCGATATCTTCGAGAGAATAGATATCGAATGTTTTCACGACCGTGCAGATCTGACAGGGAATAATAACGACGAGATTTTTAAGAAAAGAGTGTATAAAGAACTTCATCCCGAGGATCCTCTAGACTTTGACTCTGTGCATAACCAGAAGCTTCGTACGCACTCGATGCACAAGGTCGGATGGTTTCTTGAGCGCATCGGACAGAAGTCCAAGTTTTTCGAGGAAGTTACAAAAGGCATTAGACAACCCTTTGAAAAGATGATAATGTCTAAAAATATCAAAGGAGCAGGGATCCATGCAGCACTACCCCGAAGCGACAAAGACAAATCTTAAAGACGCAATAACATTATTTCAAAAAACAAAAGATCGCCGTATAAGCGAAGTTATAGAACACCTTACGAACAGACTAAAAACAAAGGGTGCACGTAAAGACCTTTTAACGTTCGCGAATTATATGTACAACGATAGCTACAAGACGCCGCCGCATATACAGCTCATCTCGAAGTACCTCCACATGGTGGAGAAGGGAGAGTTAAAGAGGCTGGCTATCTTTATGCCTCCTCGACATGGAAAGTCCATGTTGTGCAGCGAGTTCTTTCCAGCATGGTATCTGGGGAATAATCCTAAGGACTTTATTATTCAAGCGACATACGCACAGGAGCTTGCTGATGACTTTGGCAGAAAAGTAAGAAACTATGTCCAATCTGAAGAATTTAATCAGGTCTTTCCCAATGTGGGTCTTAGATCAGATTCCATGTCAGCGAGAAGGTTCCATACTGTCCACGGTGGAACGTACGCTGCTGTTGGTGCGGGAGGAGCGATTACGGGAAGAGGCGCACACCTTATGGTTATCGACGATCCGATTAAAGGACGCGAGGACGCCGAGTCAGAAGTTCAAAGACGTAATTTAATCGAATGGTATAAATCAGTCGCATACACGCGACTTCAACCAGGTGGAAAGATTATTTTAATTCAGACCCGTTGGCACCAGGACGATCTTGCAGGTTATATCTTAAATGAAAGTGGAGAAGACTGGAAAATACTCGACCTTCCAGCGATTGATGCAAGTGGTAACGCCCTATGGCCCGACGCTTATGGGATAAAGGAATTAGACAAAATTAAGACAACAGTAGGTAGTCGTATATGGAACGCTTTATATCAACAAAAGCCAGCAGAAGAAGAAGGAGCGATCCTTAAACGGGACTGGTGGAAAATTTATGCAGAAAAAGAATTACCAGTTTGTTCTTATATCGTTCAATCTTATGATACAGCTTTTTCGACAAAGGCTTCTGCGGATTATACAGCGTGTACGACGTGGGGAGTATTTAATGTCTATGACGATAATGGGATTCCATCTGCAGCATGCCTAATGCTAGATGCTTGGAAAGAAAGACTGGAGTATCCCGATCTAAGAAAGCGTGCGCGTGATAGTTTTTTTAATTATAAACCTGATGAAATTTTAATCGAGAAAAGGGCCTCTGGACAATCATTAATCCAAGACCTACGACGTGCGGGTCTTCCCGTCGTCGAGTTTAGTCCAGAAAAAGATAAGGTCTCACGTTGCCACAGCGTAGCCCCTATGTTCGAGGCTGGACTGGTTCATATATTGGACGATGACTTTAAAAGCTCGGTTCTAGAGGAATGCGCGCACTTTCCTTATGGAAAGTTTGATGATATAGTCGACACAGTTGTACAAGCTTTAATGAGGATCAGGGAAGGATTTTTAATAACACATCCAGATGATCCTGATGATATGATGGATAGAAATGTTAGAAGATATAAAGAAACAGAAAAGCACTATTACTCTTAAATACGTTAATAAGGATAAAATCCGTGCAGAACAAAAAAGAAAAGCTAACGAGTTCTTAAGGGATGATCTATTAAAAAATACTATAAGACTTACAGATAAGGTGGATATAAAAGGGTACGCACTATGCGTATGGGACGAAAAGGGGGCTCCGTGCTTAGCTTTAAACACTAGACATCCCGAAAATATTATTTCAGAATTCCTCATTCCAAGCTTTCTTTCTTCTACGTTTCAAGGTATAATTAATAACAAAATAGCAACATCGGAGGTATACAAAGATGACGACAAAGAATAATCCTTTCGCAAAGGTGGGAGAATCACCTAAGATAGGAACAAGAACATACAGCGTTGAGGACGTAAAGGCATCGAATAGAAGATTTTATAAAAAGTTTCCTGAAGCAATTCAACCTGCAGCAATGATTAAAAAAGCAATGTTAGATCCAGGAGACGAGGTCGTGAAGCAAGCTTCGCGTGAATCGACAGAATATCCTTTTCTTCCTAAATTTAAATATACAGTTGAGGGACTATAATGGGAATAAAAATAATAGAAACAGAAAAAGAAGGTCATCGAAAGGTTAAGACCAAGGGACTTAAGAAAAGACCTGATTGGAGTACAAGAAAGAGTGATGTTTATGGGACACTTACTTATAAAAGTAAAAAGGTAACTTCAAAGGGTGAAGAAGCTGCAGTGTACGATGTCGAAAAAACAAAAGGCAATTCGTATAATGCTGTTAATCGACACTTGATTAAAAAATTAAGAGGCTAGTTATGGCTAAGGATGACTATAAAAAAGAAGAAAAAAAAGCACACAGTCTACCTGACCCAAAGCTACCTATCGGGGGTGAGTCTGAGGGATCGGGCGATATATCTCACGAGGAGTGGCGTGATATTCAACAGTCACTTGGTGCATTAGGCCCACAGGTGAAAATTAATGAGAAGTCAAAAGCTAATGAGAACAAGAGAAAGGGCTTCGTGAAGGCTAAGAAAATAAGTAAAAAATATGGCTAAAAAGAAAAAGAAGAATAAGAAAAAAGATAAGAAGAAGAATAAGAAAAAAAGAAGATAAAAGTTTTGTATCTTATTTTACAAAATAGTATTAGAGATTAGGAAACAAAGGAGGAGCAATGGCTCAAAAACAAGGATACAGTGCGAGAAAAGACGAGCAGTTAAGTGGCAGATACGGCAAGAAGAAAATGTCGTTTGCTAAACGTCGAAAGATCGCTAAAGCTACCCGTAAGCCTAAAGGTACCTACGGTTTTAAGAAGAAGGCGTAATGCCAAGAGTGGGGCAAAAACGTTTTGCATATACCAAGAAGGGTAAGGCTGCGGCTAAAAAGTACGCACAAAAGAAAAAGAAAAAAGTAAAATATAGCTATGGCTGAGAAGAAAAAATTAAATATAAAAGAGGTCTATGAGCACATGAAACTTAAGAAACATGTGGACTATCTTAAAGACCTCTTTGCCCCCGCAGAAAAAGAAGGATTTGAGCACACGAATAAGGCTAAGACAGATTTCAAAACCGACGAGTTACTAAAAACTAAAAACTACTACCCACCACAACCTTAAGGAGGATATTATGGGATTCGGACTTTCATCAATTACAAAACCTTTCACAAGTGCAGTAAAAAGTGTTGTGGGCGGAGTTACAGGTGCCGCTAAAAGCTTATTATCGGGACCCACCACATCGTATCAGACACTAGCAGGAGTCGATCAAGCAAAGCAAGGAGGATTCACGCATACGAATCCTGCCCGAATAACGATGACAGAAGAGGAGGAACTTCCTTTACTAGGAAGTGCTGATAAACCAAAGAGAGGATAACTATATGGCGAAGAATAAATTTGAATGGGGAAAAGAAAAAGAAGAAGAATTTATTAATACGTCGAAGTCCAAGGAAGTCGATGACGATGGATATGAAGAAGGAAAATCAAAGGAGAGAGACCTACATCCCCTCGACAAGAGAACAGAACGAGAGATATTAGAAGAAGAATATCCGACTTTATTCAGTGATACTACCACATCGATATACGGCGCCCACGAGCTAGATAACCAGGGAAGACCTATAAAAGATCGAAATCCACCTAGATAGTGACGAAGCCGAGATATGGGTATAAGCACGAAAAGAAGGTGCATAAGAAGCGTAAGGGACGACATGTTAAACACCCTAATAAGAGAAGTACAAGAAAATCAACAAGAGGACAAGGAAAAAGAAGATGATTAAAAAGACAATACTTAAATTTCTAGAATTTATCTCACGGCCATTCGCCAAGAGATGTCAGTGTAAACGCAATAAAACCTAATTTTTTGTTTCCAAATCCTCCAAAAACAAGTTAATATGGCTTATACGGAGGAAATATGGCTACAAATAAGAAAAAATGGATTCAAAGCGTTACTCGTTCAATTAAGAAAAGAGGTACGAAAGGAGTTTGTACTGGTAAGAAGTTTGGTAGCAAATCTTGTCCTCCAGGTTCCAAAAGATACAATCTAGCTAAGACTTTCAAAAAAATGGGTAAAAAAAGGAGTGCTGCATAATGGCAGAACTCGAAGTAGATTTAAAAGAAAAACCTTTATCTTATAAAGACGACAAAGGTAAAGAGATAAAAGTAGATGTTCCTGGGAGTGAAGAAGAATATCAAACTCCTTTAGAGAGGGACTTTTATGAAAATCTATCTGAAAGTTTAGATAAACCAATTCTAGGTAAATTAGCTAATGATTTAATCAAAGCTTATGAAGATGATAAGTCTTCTAGAAAAAATTGGGAGGATCAATACTCTAAGGGATTAAAAATGCTTGGAGTAATCGTAGAGGATAGAAGTGATCCTTTTCCAGGTGCTTCAGGTGTTCATCATCCTTTACTTGCAGAAGCAGCGACTCAATTTCAAGCTAGAGCTATCTCTGAATTATTTCCAGCTCAAGGTCCAGTAAAAACTCAAATTATTGGTAAAATTACAGATAAAAAAACAAATCAAGCACAGCGAGTTCAGGATTATATGAACTATCAAGTTACCACACAGATTCCAGATTATTTTAATGAATTGGATCAGATGTTGTTCTATCTTTCCCTGGCGGGAAGCGCATTTAAAAAAGTATATTTTGATAATACCTTAGATAGAATTTGTACAACGTTCGTACCCGCAGAGGAATTAGTAATCTCTAATGATAATACTGATTTAATTTCAGCAGAGAGATATACTCAAGTAATGAAACAATCTGTTAATGAAATTAAAAAGTATATGGTCTCGGGATATTATCGTCAAGTACCTATCACGAAAGAACAAGGATACGGTCTTAATACGCAAGATCAAGTTCAAAAGACACTACAACGTTTAGAAGGAATGAGTCCGTCAATGGCTGATAATCTTCATACAGTTTTAGAGATTCACGCTGATTATGATCTAGGAGAAGATAAAAGTGATCTGGCTCTTCCCTATATTGTAACTGTGGACTATGACACTCGACAAGTTTTATCAGTAAGAAGAAACTGGCAAGAGTTTGATCCACTGATGAAGAAAAGAAATTATTTTGTTCATTATAAGTATCTTCCAGGCTTAGGTTTCTATGGCTTTGGATTGATTCATATGATTGGTGGATTACAACACGCGAGCACGGGAGCACTAAGAGCTTTATTGGATTCTGCAGCATTCTCAAATCTACAAGGAGGATTTCGTGCTAAGGGAGCAAGAATAGAAGGAGGGGATATTTCAGTTTCTCCAGGCGAATGGGTCGAGGTCGAAGCTTACGGAGACGATTTAAGAAAGAGTTTTGTTCCACTTCCCTTTAAAGAACCTTCGCAAACATTACTTCAATTACTAGGACTAATGTCCGAAGCTGGTAGACGTTTTGCTTCCATCGCTGACGCAATGGTGGGTGATTCTGCTGCATCGGGTCCAGTTGGAACAACGATCGCTTTAATCGAACAAGGATCGAAAGTCTTTAGTGCGATACATAAAAGAGTTCATCAAGCACAAGGAAGAGAGTTTCAATTAATCTATAAACTGAATGGAGAATATTTAGACGCTGAGTATCCCTACGATGTTATAGGGGAAAAGAAATTAATAAGACGAAAGGATTTCGATCAAAGTATTAATGTGGTTCCTGTATCAGATCCTAATATTTTTTCTCAAGCTCAAAGAATAGCTTTAGCTCAAACAGGTCTACAACTCGCACAGTCTGCACCTCAACTTATTAATGTTAAAGAAGCATATAGAAGATTTTTACAATCAATGAATATACCCGATTACGAGGACTTATTACTCGAAGACGAACTTACACCTAGACGTGATCCAGTATCAGAGAATATGGCTGTCTTGAATGGAGACGCGATTAAAGTTTTTGAAGATCAAGATCAAGCTGCCCATATCGCAGTTCATGAACAATTTATGGCAGATCCTCGATATGCTGGAAGTAAAGCAGCTCGTGAGATGCTCTATCCCCCAATGCTGGCTCATCTTGGTCAACATATGGCATACTTATATCAGCAACAGATGCAATCAGCATCGCCTCAGACTCCAACATCCTCAGGAGAGTTTAATAAAGAGCTTGAGGGTAAAACACCTAAAGAGCTTCCTATAAAAGAAGAAAATGCAATCGCAACTGCAGCTGCACAAGCAGCACGACAACTCGCTGGTTCAATGCCAGTTCCAGTCGAACAACAAAAACAAGATGTCGAGGCACAAGCTAAAATGGAAGGACTCGCACTGAAGAAAAAAGATTTACAGATTAGGGAACAGAGATTCAGATCAGGAGAAAAGAGGGACGAACAAGTCCAACGAAGATTGGACGCTGAAGCAAAATCTAAAATTGTTGAAACTGCATCACGGGTTGCTAGGAGTGATAAAAAGAAATGAGTGTAAAGGGAGAAGATATTAGACAAGCTAAAAAATTTCTAGAAAATAAAAAAATGTCTATTAAAGTTATTAAGCCTAAATTATTCGCACTGGCTTCGAAACAAGTTAATAAATCTTTTGATGATACACTAAAAGAGATTGCAAGGAAATATGGAGAAGCTACTTCAAGCAATCAAAAATAATATTAAATCTCATAGACAAGAATTAGGTAATAATCTTTTGAATAAAGGTGTAGAGGATCTATCTGAGTTTAAAAGAATATATGGTTATAATCAAGGATTAAATAAAGCTCTTGAGATCATAAATGATCTTATAGTAAAATATAGAAAAGGAGAAGTAGATGATGAATAAAATGGAAACATGGGCGACTGACGATACTATTCCCACACCTAAGAAATTACCTCAGCCCGTAGGTTATCGCATACTTATTCGACCCGTACCAGTAGTAGAAAAGACAAAGGGAGGAATCATATTAACTGATAAAAGTAGAGAAGATCAATCATATTTAAACAGTATAGGTCAAGTAATCGTGATGGGACCAGAGTGTTACTCTGATAGAAAAAAGCCCTGGTGTAAAGTAGGGGACTGGATTCTTTATGGACGATATGCAGGTGCAAAAATCTCTGTACAAAATGTTAAAATGGTGTTAATAAATGATGATGAGGTATTAGGTACACTGGAAAACCCAGATATAATATCTCGTAATATATAGTAAACATAAATTAATTTATGTAAACATAGGAGAAACTATGCCAGAAGAAAAGAAAAAAGAAATCGAGGTTAATCTCGATGAGAAAGATGTTAAGGAAGTAGAAGTAGAAAAAAATCCTTTAGAGAAGCTTCAAGAAGATATGGAAGCTCCAGCTAAAGAAGATGCAGAACAAGATACTTACGAACGTTCACCTAAAACAGAAAAACCAAAAATAGAAGTTAAAGAAGTTCCTTCTTATTCTTCTGATTTACCTTACTCAGAAAAAGTTAGAAAGCGTATCGCCAAAGAAGTGGGAAAGCGTTCTGATGCTGAAAAAAAAGCATTAGAGTGGGAAGAAAGATATAAAAACTTGGAAGGTAAAACCAGAACAAGCTTAAAGACTGGTTTTAAAAATAATTACGAAAATGTTTCTAAACAAATGAAATCAGCTATCGACGAAGGTAATACTGAAGAACAAGTAAAACTAATGGAAAAAATGGCTGATATTCGTAGTGAAATACGACAACTAGATGATGATGAAGCTGTAAAAGAGAAACCTTCTAAAGAAGAATCAGAGAAAAAACCTCTTCCTCCACTAGCTAGGGACTGGGTTCAAAAAAATGGATTCTGGTTTAATAAACCAGGTCATTCTAGAGCAACTTCATTAGTTTATGGAATTGATGGAGAATTAACAGAAGAAGGATGGGATGTTAATGATCCAGGATACTATGACGAAATGGATAAACGACTTAAAGAAACATTACCTAGTTTCTTTGATAAAAAAGCTGTACCAGAAGGAGAAAATAAGGTACAATCAAAAACAGCTAGAGTGCAATCTCCCGTTGCAGCAGTTTCCAGAGGAAAATCTGGAAAGAGTAACAGAGTTAAGCTCACTCAAGAGGATTTAAATACCGCAAAGAGTTTCGGTATTAATATAAATGATGAGACGGCACTGAAACGTTTTGCTAAGGAAGTAAAAGACCTTAGTGATACAGGTCAACAATAAAGGAGCCTGCCTATTATGAATAATAATAAAATAAAAAACGAAACACGTGAAGAGCAATCTACTCGTGAAAATCAGTGGCGTCCTACTGACTTATTGGAAGCACCTCAACCGAGAGAAGGTTACGTTCAACGTTGGATTGCAACCAGTGTTTTAGGTCAAGAGACACCAACGAATGTTGCTAGACGTATGAGAGAGGGATGGAAACCTCGCGACCCTAAGACGGTCAACAAGGATCAAAACTTTCCTACGATGGAACATGGCAAATTCGCTGGATATATAGGAGTAGAAGGAATGCTTCTTTGTGAAATGCCTATTGAGATGAAGAAACAACGTGATGATTATTATCACGGGAGAACAAAAAATCTTGAAAGGTCAGTCGCTCAAGACTTGCACAAAGTTGAAAAACCTGGAAATCCTATCGAAAAGACCTACAAAACAGAAGTCACTAGAGGCGGTTTTAAAGAGTAACGAAATAATCAAGGAGGATTATTATGGCTAACTTAGACGCGCCTCAAGGGTTTACACCTATGAGACATATGTCAGGTGGTGTGATCCGTGCTAATGCATACGAGATCGCTAATGGCTCTGGAACTTCTATCTTCACAGGAGATGCAGTTCAGTTATTAACCAATGGGACTATTACCCTTATGGCTAATGACACTAAGCCTATTGGCGTATTTGGCGGATGCGAATACACAGATCAAGGAACCGGGGATGTAAAATTCCTCAAAGTATGGACTGCCAGTACCACTGTTAAGACCAATTCATCGGTCAAGGCATGGGTATATGATGATCCAGACATAACATTCAAAGTTCAATGCGACGGAACGTTTGCTAACACAGACGTAGGCTTGAATTCGAATGTAACATTAACAGCTGGGAATACTGACTTTGGATATTCAAAACAGGAAATAACGGTAAGTACATTTGCTACTACTAATACACTTCCTATAAGAATATTACGATTGATCAATGAACCAGGCAATGCAGTGGGAGCCGACGCTAGTGTGGAAGTTTATATAAACAACCATCAGCTTAGAGCTAACACGGCTGGTATTTAGGAGGATATGAGTTATGGCTTTAAATAGAGCATTATTTACCAAACAGCTCAACCTAGGTTTAAATACCGTGTTTGGTATGGAATATGATCGTTATCCAGAACAATGGAGAGCAATCTATTCTACAGAGCAATCTATGAAGGCATTCGAAGAAGACGTTCAAATGATCGGCTTCGGAGAAGCGCCAACAAAGGCAGAAGGTGCAATGATTACTTACGATAGTGGCAGAGAAGGCTACGTCGCTAGGTACGTTCACGAAACAGTTGCTTTAGCATTTTCTATTACAGAAGAAGCTGAAGAAGATGGCTTGTACGGCTCTCTTGGTGCGAAATACGCAAGAGCATTGGCAAGATCAATGCAACACACTAAAGAGATCAAAGGTGCAAATGTCTTGAATAACGCTACTACTACATCAACAGGAGGAGACGGGGTATCTTTATTAAGTGCTTCACATCCAACTGGAGGCGGTAGTACGCAGTCCAACACTTTGGCAACAGCAGCTGATTTATCTGAAACTTCTTTAGAAACTTTGCTAATTCAAATAGCAGAAGCTAAAGACGACAGAGAAATCCCAATAGCACTGATAGGACAAAAATTAATTTGTCCTCCAGAATTGCTATTCGTTGCTGAAAGAGTGCTAAAATCTAATCTAAGACCAGGAACTGCTGATAATGATATCAATGCTGTAAGAGCATTAGGTATGATTCCAGGCGGTGTGGTTGTCAATCAAAGACTTACGGACGCAGATCAATGGTTCATAGGTACTGATTGTCCAGATGGAATGAAACACTTTGTCAGAGCACCAATCAAAAAAGCTGTAGAAGGCGATTTTGGAACTGGCAACTTACGTTACAAAACAAGAGAAAGATATTCTTTTGGCTTTACAGACTGGAGAGGAATCTACGGTACTGAAGGCGCAGCGTAATAACTAAATAACTACTAGGCGCCTAATGGCGCCTAGTAACAACCCAGACGACTGCGCAAGCAGACTATTTTTAAAAGGAGGATAGACTTATGGGAACAACTACATTTTCGGGTCCAGTAAAAGCTGGAACGATAAGAGAAACAACTGGTACAACAGTTGGTACTGATATGAAAAATATCGGGCAAGTTGTAATGGCACAAACACATGCTATTGACTTGTCAGGCGGAGTAATCACAGCAGAAGCAACAGCTATGATCATTCCAGCAAATTCACAAATAATTGATATCGTTTTTGATGTTATCACTGCAGCAAGTGGTACAACAGATATCAGTGTTGGTCTTGTTGGCGGATCTGCTGTAGCATATGTTAATACTTACACAATTGGAACGACTGCGGGTAGACACTACCCAACAACTGACGCTGGCGGAACTCGTGCTTGGGAAGATGTTGGAACTACTGATGTCAGAATAAATGTGTCTAATTCAGATGCAACAAGTTCTGGTGAGTGTAGAATTACTATTCTGTATCAACAAAACATTAACTTAGGTTAATAAATAAATTTTGTGAGGGCCTTCGGGCCCTCTCATAACGGAGGAATTTATGGAAAAAGTAAAACAACTTTGGGCATTAGTAAAAGCTAATCCAAAGATATCTACTATTATAGTAGTAGTAATTATTGCTATTTATTTTTTAGTAAATTAGAGGTTTTATAAGTTATGGCAGAGAATGCATTTAGTGAATGGTTTCAAAAGAAAGGAAGCGAATGGCTAAAGAAAGCTTCTGATCTAGTTAAAAAAGATGACGATAAAGACGAAAAGGATACGGAATATTTAGAAAGATCAAAAAAATTAGCTGATAAAGAAAAAACAGAGAAAGAATTAGATATAGAGGTTGGTGAAGTAGACGAACTTGATACAGAAGGAGAAGCTGAACGTGACGCAGCGGCTGTTATTAAAGCTAAGGAGCTTATAGAAAAAGGTAAATTAGAAGAAGAAGAAGCTGATAAAGAGCTTCAGAAGAAATTAGAAGGAATTAAAGAAGTTATTAATACTTTCGAGGAGTTCACAACAGGTGTACCGCTTGATGTCCCTGAGTGGGAAGAGGATGTAGCAGATCCTTATTCAGGTACAGGCGCTTTAAGCGACCTTCAACAAAAGGAGAATCAAAAAGCTTTACTCGCCCAAATAACAGGATATACTAGCCCAATGCAAAGGGCGGTTGATCTTGAAAAAAGATTAATGAACTTAGTAAGATATACATAGGAGAATATTATGGCAGGATCAAATATTACAGCAGTAAGACTAACATCAACTGGAGCAATTTCTGCAGGACCCATTAGACTTTTTGGAATGGTTGCGCTTCCAGCAGCTACGGCAGGAACAGTCGTTTTTGACGATGGAGGAACTAATCTATTAACGATGGATACACCAGCTGGTGTTGATAGTGGTCAAATATGGATTTCGTTTCCTGAAGCAGGAATAAGATTTGCAACCAATTGTACTGCGACAATGACAAATGTTACTGCAATTACAGCATTTTGGGGATAATCAAAAATGGCTTTATCAGATCAAGCGACATTTGCTTTAACGGTAAATGACGTAATACAAGAAGCATATGATCGAATTGGAGGAGATCCAATTCTAGGTTATGATGTACGATCTGCTAGACGTAGCTTAAATATTATGTTTAGTGATTGGGCTAATCGTGGTTATAATCAATGGACTGTCGAAGAAAAGGATTTAACAATAGTTAAGAGCACAATCTCATATGATCTTCCATCAGACACAATAGATATAATTAATGCTAATATTAAAGAAAGTAATGGATTATATTATGCGATGTCAAGATTAGGACTCGGTGATTATTCAGCGATTCAGAATAAAGCGACAGAGTCAAGACCTACTCAGTTCTATCTTCAGAGAACATCAACACCTAAGATTTATTTATATCCAGCTCCAGATGATTCCACAGATGTTGTGAATTATTGGAGGATTCGAAGAATTATGGACATTACAGCAAGTACTGTTGCTGGAGTAGAACAAAATACAGATGTTCCCTCGCGTGCGATCGAGTGTATGTGCTCGGGACTAACTTTCTTTTTATCTCAAAAAAGACCCAATATTGATATTAATAGACGTGCGGAATTAAAATTAGATTATGAAGCAGCTTTCGAAAGACTTATAGCTGGTGATGATAGTCCTTCAACTAGGATTATTCCATCAACTTCATATTATAACGGGTTAGGTTAAATATTATGTCTAATTTACCAGGACAGGGAAAGAGACCTAAGAGAGCTGCATTTAAGAAGTGGGCTCCAGGAACATTTGGATTGGCGATCTCTGATCGAAGTGGATTAGCTTTTCCTTATAATGAAATGAGATTTGAATGGACTGGATCTTTTGTCCATGACTCAGAGTGGGAAGCTAAACAACCTCAATTATCTTTAACATATTTCACAGATGCAGTAGCTTTACAAAATGCTAGACCACAAGCGAACCTATCCCATACGGGAGGTGTACCTGATCAGATTGAACCTATTTTCCCACCGACAATTCCCTCACAATATAATGGTCTTGGTATAGTTACAACAAATTTGTTAACATCTGGCTTAGGAAGTGTTACTATCGTTATCACATGAGTGATAGTGAATCTAAAGATATTCCAAAACATAAAAAAATCGGCGTTACAGTATCAACTCCCGCATACGGTGGTCTATTGTGTGAAGGTTATTTTCATGGAATATTAAAACTATCAGCTCTTTTCGCTCAGCAAAAAGATTGGAAGCTCTATATAAACACGATGGGAAACGAAAGTCTTATCACTCGGGCGAGAAATACCCTCGTTGCTCAATTTTTAGATTTATGTGAAAAAGAACCAGAGGCGCATACTCATTTAATGTTCATAGACGCTGATATAGGTTTTACAGCAGAAGGTGTTAAGAGAATGGTGGACTATGATAAGGACATAGTTACGGGGGTATATCCTCGAAAAAGTATAGACTGGAAAAGTATTGAAGCAAACTGTAAGAAAGGAGATTTTGAGATGTTGGAGCAAAAAGCTCTGGGCTATAATGTTAATTTCGCTAATCCTGGAAGTATTCAAATGGATAAAGGATTTGTAGAAGTTTTAGACTCCGCTACTGGCTTTATGTTGATTAAAAAAGAAGTCTTTTTTAAATTAATAAAAGCTTTTCCTTATCTCAAGTACACGACAGATCAGATTATCAATGGTCAACCCTTTAAATCAAAGAATTGCTATGCATTTTTTGACTGTATTATTGATGAAAAAAGTAATAGATATTTAAGTGAGGACTATGCTTTTTGTCGACTTTGGCAAAAAGTTAAAGGAAAGATTTATGCTGATTTAATGAGCCCGTTATCTCATTATGGAACATATGCATTTAGAGGAAATGTTTGGTCAAAATTTAATGTGGCTGAAAAGGATAAACATAAATTAAAAGGGCACGGTTTAAAAAAGGAAAAGAAAAATGGCGATGACATACACAAGTCTAACAAGTGATATTCAAACCTGGATGGAGAATACGGGAACTGATTTCGTCGCTCAGATTCCAAATTTTATAGCAGCAACAGAATTTAGATTATCGAGAGAAGTTGATCCTATAGGTTTTGAATCTCAACAAGCTTCTGCCTTTACTGCCAACGATCCCTATTTAAATATTCCTACAAGTACTAAATTAATTAATTATTTAAATGTAATAGTCGATAATGAGAAAAGTTTTTTACAGATTAAACCTACAGAATACTTACAAGAATACTGGCCTAATGTCTCAATTACAGGGGTACCTAAATATTTTGCCAATTTTACAGACGATGTTCTATTAATAGCTCCCACACCTGATAGTGGATATACGTGTCAATTAGGATATACTTCTAATATTGCTGGTTTATCTTCTAATGTAACAACTAATTGGTATTCGAATAACGCTCCTTATGGTTTACTTTTTGGTTGTCTTTCTGAAGCAAACCTCTTTACAAAGAACATAGAAGACTATACTATATACAACAAAAAATACACCGAAGCGGTTGTTACGATTAATAATCAAGCTCGAAGAAGAAGAAGAACGGATTATACTTTTCCTGGCAGTCCTCTTGGTGAGAATACTTTAACAGGAGGACAATAAAATGGCGATCACACAAGCACTTTGCAACGTCTTTAAAGAAGACTTGATGGATACCACTGCTAATCTGGAAGCTAATAGTTTAAAAGTAGCTCTCTTTGATAACACGGCAACATTGAGTGCTTCTACAACAGCATATGCAACTGCAAATGAAGTTACTGGAACTAACTACACAGCAGGTGGCGAAGCAATGACAGGTATGGCTGTAACGCTTGATGGAAGTACTGCTATTTTTGATGCTGATAATGTCTCATGGGCTAATGCGACAATCTCAGCTCAAGCTGCGGTGATTTATAATGGTTCATTTTCTAATGCAGCTATTGCTGTTTTGGATTTTGGAGAAGTTAAGACATCAACGAACGGTACATTCGAGATTCAGTTTCCAAATGCCAATGCTTCAACTGCGCTGATCCGTATAACATAGGGAGGTAGCTCCTTATGGCAAGCACGTGGAGTCAAGGGCAGTGGAATTTAGGTACCTGGAGTAATTCAGTTTCAGGTGCTGTAATTACTGGAATTGATTTAACATCATCTTTAGGAACTGCTACTGTTACTGGAGAACTAAATAAAGGCTGGGGCAGAAGTGAATGGAATACAGGTCCATGGAATACTTTTCAGGGTGCCATTCCAGTCACGAGTGCAGGACTTCTTACTACTTCTTTAGCGAATGTTTCAATTATTGAGGGAACTGGATCAATAGTATCAGCAACTGGTAGTTCTATTGCATCTGATCTCAATTGGGGTGTCGGTTGGGGTAGAAATGAATGGAGTTCTGGAGAATGGAACACTTATATCGGAACTGTTATTGCAGGAACAGGAAATCTCTTTTCAATCACAGGTCAAGAATTAACATCTAATCTAGGTAGTATAACGATAGGCGCAGGAGCTGGCGCGGTTATCACTGGCGAGGACCTTACTCTTAATCTAGGTAATGTTACTACAACCAGTCAGAATATTATCGATATAACAGGTCAAGCTCTAACTGGTGCAGTATCTAATGTTACGATTGTCGGAGGAGCATATTTTACAGTTACAGGTTCACAAGCAAATACAGCTATTGGAAATGTTACTACAGGATCAGCTGCTCATATTACTATTACGGGTGAAGCTTTAGCTTCTGGTTTAGGTGCTATCTCCATATCAAGTGGGCAAAATATCGCTATTACGGGTGAAGCTTTAACTGGTACTTTAGGCAACGTTACCATAGCAGAGGGACATGGAATAACGATAACTGGAGAAAGTCTGGCTTCAGCAGTAACTAATGTAGATATTTCCACAGAAAACAATATACTAATTACGGGAATGGATTTAAATATTACTGTACAAACCATTGTTCCATGGGGTAAAATAGACACAGGAACGGCAGATACATGGACTGATATTACCACTGTTCAATAGAATAAAATTGTATTATAAGGATTAAATTATGCCATCAAGTTACACATCAAGATTAAAACTAGAGAGACAAACCTCGGGTGAAAACTCAGGTACATGGGGCGATCTAGTTAATTACACATTTAATAGATTAGACGCAGGAATAGATGGTTGGGCTAATGTTAATGTCGCAGGAAGTGCGAACGTTACACTAACTTCTAATAACGCTACACTTAACACAGACGACTCAACCACAGACGACGAAGTACACAATCGTACAATAGAATTTTTTGGAGCTTTAACTGGAAATATTAATGTATTTTCTGGTGATGTTGAAAACTCATTCACAGTTTTTAATAACACAAGTGGTTCCTATACTTTAACGTTTGGTCCCACTACAGGAACAGGGGTAGCTTTAACGCAGGGCGCTAAAACTATTGTTTATTCTGATGGTAGTACGATGCTAGATGTAATGGCAGATTTAGGGCCCGTTACTTCAACAGCCCTGACAGTAGGAGACGGCGCAGCATCAGGAGTTCTTACTTCGAGTGGTGCATACGATTTGACTTTAAATACCAACGCAGGAACTAATTCGGGAGATATTACAATCACAGACGCTGCAAATGGCAATATTGCCTTTACCACTAACGGGACTGGAGGCGTAGTCTTTAATGATGCTGCTTTTAACCCAGAAACAACTCTGACAGATGCAGCGACCATCACTTGGGACGCACAAGATAAGCCTATAACTAAGGTTACACTAACAGACAATAGAATTTTAGCAGCACCAACTAATGGTCAAGCAGGTCAATTTATTTCTTTATTAATTATTCAAGATGCTGGAGGAACGAATACT
>Ga0209757_10000171_pt1 | contig 17180 bp, 41 predicted proteins | sample ETNvirome_6_1000_FD_185472 | JGI IMG/M metagenome (GOLD analysis project Ga0209757, IMG submission 185472) | Marine viral communities from the Pacific Ocean - ETNP_6_1000 (SPAdes) (version 2) | ecosystem: Environmental > Aquatic > Marine > Oceanic | place: Pacific Ocean | collected 2013-06-19 | reverse complement strand
GTTTAAGCCAGATTCAAAATTATTTTTATAAATTGTTAAATAAAACTTGCATTGGTGTTAATTTGGTGCTATATGATAATTATCAACAAAACAACAACTAAACAAAGGCGGCGACATGCGTATGATAGAAGCTAAAAATGGGCACTTAATAATGGTTGGCTCTTGCAACAGAGAAATTAAAAGGATAACAACTCTTGATGAAGCGTTTGAAGTTGCAAAAGAGTGGTGTAAAGAATCATCAATTATAGACGGGGATTACTGGATGTACAAAGGAGGGTCTCACATTGCACTTATGATAAGAGATCCATTTGATAATAGCTCTGAAAGAATCGGAATGTGGAGCGAATAATTACAAAGCAATTACAACAAAGGAGAATTATGGCAAATGTAAAAAAGTTTAGAAGTCCAGTTCGTATTCATACAAGAGTTGAAGAGTCCGACCTTGTAGAGATAACTAAAATTACAGAAAATAGGACAGAGTTCATCAACGAAGCAATAAGAGAGAAGTTAGAAAGGGGTAAGAAATGATAATTACCAGAATAGGCAAAGAGAAAGAGTTGTCAACCGAGATTGACAGAATAGACCTAACTATAAATGGAGTTAGCTACGTCATAAGAGAGACTAATGAAGGAAAGATGAAAGTCACATCATATGGAGGTGGAACTATATCGATCTTTCCTTGTGTTGCAAATGAAATTGAAGTAAAAGCAGAAGAGTGGTAAGATGGATAAACTAACAAAAGAGCAAGCAATCGCAATAATGGGGTTTACTGGGATAACTACAATAAACTTCGGGGAGTTTCACAGAGATGTAGAAAAGAGATTAGGCCACCCCGTTTTTACGCATGAGTTTGTAGGCATGGGAGAGCAGATGAAAGAATTATACAAAGAAGATTTTCTTTCAATCTGCCCATTTGAACAATAACAAAAAAGGAAATAACATGTTCAAAACAAAAGAAGAGAAAGTATTTACAACAAACATCAAAGAAAAAGCAAAGAAAAGAGAAGTAATTCGTCAAACTCTTAGTACTGAATTGGAAGCACTAGAGCAGATTACTTACTACAGGCCAATACTAAGAGGAACACCTTTTGAGATCTACCAAGAGGAAGATTCAGAGGGAACAACCATAATCTTAGCAGAGAGAGAACACAATGGACCAAACGGGATTTTATTTAATGGTGTTGATCATAGTCGTTTATTTATATCGGAATTGGATTAGGAGTTTATTTAAAATGAAAACAACCCAAAGAAAAGTTACATTCATGAACAGCAAAAACAAAATGGCAACAACAATAGTTAACGCATCTACCCACGATGATGCTATTGAGGAAGTGGTAAGGATTTACAATGTAGGAGAGAGTTGTATTTTAAGCAGTAGTCCGCTTAATGTTTATAGGGGGAGATCATGAGCAAAGAAACACAAGTAAAATCAATTCTATCTCATCTCAAAAGCGGTGGCACATTAACCAGCTTGGAAGCATTGCAAAAATTCAACTGCATGAGATTAGCATCAAGGATATACGATATCGGGAAACTCGGCTATATGGTGAGCAGAGAAAAAGTATCAAGGGGTAAAAAGTGGTATATGGAATATTCAATTAAGGAGGCTAAGTCATGAGTAAGGAAAACTACATGTATTACATAGACAAGGCAATAGTTGACAAAGTGAATCCAAGAGAGGTTTTTAAGTTCCCTAATCACAATCTACACTATGCAACATGGAGAGATAGAAGAAAGAGCAAAAATGGACTAGTTAGAACTTATGTCAATTGTCATCTAGTGGCGGAAAATAAACTAACCATTGGTGCACTCAGTCCAGATTTTAGTAAATTTAAAGAATTTACTTGGGACCAGTTATTCAATTCAATTAAGGAGGTGTAAGGGTGTATAAGGAAATAACAATAATACAAAAAGAAGTAGGAGGTGGGGATTGCTCTAAATGCATATTTAACGACGAAGACGACGAGTGTCACAAAATAAGTACTTTGCAGTTGGAGCGCTGTAGAGGGAATTTTATCTTCATCATTAAAGAATCCTTGCAAAACCAAAGTAAATGATATAAGAGGAGAGTAATATCTCCTTTTTATTTACCCTAAAATAAAAAAAGATGAACTATTTTCATTTTTATCTTGCATTTTGTGTAATAATTACGTATATTATTTATATAGCAAGTAACAAGCAACTTAAACAAAGGCAAGTAAAATGATTACAACAAAAGAACAAGTAAGGCTTGAGGGTAATGAAAATGTATATGCAGTTGGAGGAAGCTACTGGAACGGAGATGGTGGAGTTGCATATTTTGATATTTATGTTCTTGGCGACTCTGTAAATGTTCCTGACAGCTTTGAGGTTAGGGGCGCAGGATCATGTGGACTACTTGGGAAGTGGTACTTGGGAAGTAAGAAGTGTATGAGTCAAGAGATAATTAATTTACTAATTAGTGCTGGATACCAAAAAGAAGAAATAAATGAATTTGCTGAAATATGTAAGTTTTGGGGTAAATAATGAGATCAATGAAATGTAGCGACTACGTAAAGAGCAAGGGCTTAAAATCCCTTGCTTTAATGGCAGAGAAAAGCGGTGTTCAACTAAGAACATTACAGAATTGGTATGAATCAAGGAGATTTGTATTCGATGCAATTTTAAACGAGGTGCTTGCAGGTGAGTAAAAAATATTATTGGCTAAAACTACAGACAGACTTCTTTGATGATCTCACAATTAAGATGATCGAAGAAATGGACAACGGGGTATTGTACACAAACTTTCTTATGAAGCTTTATCTCAAGAGCGTAAAGACTGAAGGGAAGCTTTTATTTAGGAACGCTTTGCCATATGATGAGAAAATGTTATCTATTCTTACAGGTGTTAATATTGATACTGTAAGAAGTGCATTAAAGATCTTCCTAAAATTCGGTATGGTTGAGCGGTGGGATGATGGGACTTTATACATTTCTGAGGTTCAAAAGATGATCGGAAATGAGACTGATTCCGCTAAGAGAGTGCGTAAACACAGGGAAGAGAAAAAACTTTTGTTACAATGTAACGCGGATGAAACAAAAAGTAACACAGAGAAAGAGTTAGAGAAAGAGATAGAGTTAAAGTTAGAGAAAAAGAAAGAAAAAGATATACGCCACAAATACGGCGAATATAAAAATGTTCTTCTCACTGATAAACAATTCGAAAAGTTGAGCAAAGATTTTTCAAATATAAAAGACCTAATAAAACTAGTTGATGAGGGAATCCAAATGAAGGGGTATAAATACAAGGATTTCAATTTAGTGATACGAACATGGGCTAAGAACAATAAAGGCTCAAATAACAGCTCCTACACCCCCCAGAATCAAAGACAGGCTCAAGTTTCAAACCAATATGAAGAGCCAACTCACGAACAAGAGAGTTTAATGATATGAATATTGATTGGAAAGCAAAGTATGATCGGGCATGTGTTCCTAAGAGACATAAAGGCTTTCGGACTAGTGATAATAAGAGTGAATCGTGGTTTGTCTCTCACGAAAAGGTGAAAGGCGTTATCGGTACTGGTGGAATTTGTATCGTATTGGGATCAAGAGGGCAAGGTAAGACTCAAAGTTCGGCCTGTGCAATTGGTCACTGTTGTCAGAATCTAGGGAAATCGGCACTCTACACAAAAGCTTTTGAAGTGTTTTTGTCTATTAGAAACGGTAACAATAAGAGCTCTGAAACAACAGAGAAAGCTGAGATCAATAGATTTATCAAGCCCCATCTCTTAGTAATAGATGCTTTTGAGGTGAGAGGTGATACAGCTTTTGAAAATCGTGTTATGGATCATATTATTGATCGTAGGTATGATGAATTAAGACCAACGATAATAATTACAAATGATACAATTAAAAATACTGTTGACGTTTTAGGCGTGTCGATTGTGGATCGTATTAAAGAAACTGGTGGTTTTGTTGAATTTAAAGAGGGTAATTTTAGAAAGTAATTTAGTGAAGGGGTTTAGATGAAGGAAGAAACAAGAAAGATCTACACCTGTGAGTTTTGCGGGAAATATTACAAGAGAAAACATTTTGCAGAAAAGCACGAAAAGTATTGCCGTAAGAACCCAAACAATAAACATATTTGCCTACAGCAATGCGCTCATCTTAAAAAGTCCACTTGGGTAGAAGAAGGTGAATATTATGATCAAAAATGCACTACGTTTACATGTAATGAACACTTTGAAGAAATGCACACATATGTGGCAGAGCGGAGAAACCTAGAATCATGCCTCGCAAAAAGAATGCCTCTTAAGTGTGATGATTATGTTGATGAGAATCAGGTGTGGACGGACAAAGAGAGAAAAGAGTTAGGTATGGGAATAGACGACGACTTACCATTTTAAAGGAGTATAGACAATGAACATCCTAATAATACTAACAGCAGAACTACTATTCATCAAGTTTTTAATTTGGCAGAGGAAAGAGGAAGAATGAGTAATAAATACACACCATCAAACGGCTCCGAATTCGACGGGTGGCACTCTGCAAACTGCGAAAGATGCACCAAAGAGAAGCGGTGCAAGCATATTGCAAATAGTATGCTTGTTGATAAGCCCTATGATGTAGATGAGTACAATAAATGCATTCATATTAAGTCATACGGAACAAGAAACAAGCCAACAGTAAACAAGGATCAACTTGATTTATTTGGAGGAGAGCAATGAAATATAAGATACTAAGATTTCTATTTAGGGTAACACCTGCACAATGGATAAGTGACGGGTGTAATACAAATATTAAGAGTTTGCAGAACTGGTGGGGATTGAAAATAACAGAATGGTATGGATCAGCGAAAGAGCCAGAAGTTAATTTATTTTCAAGAAAAGTAAAATAAATGTATCTTTTGAATACGTTTTATTATATATTGTTATCAAGCAAGTAAATTAAGCAAGGAGAAAGAAATGGATTTATCAACAAGAGCGGATGTAGAGTTTAATAAGATGTTAGATTTTATTAGAGATGTTCTACCGTCAGAAGGGTTTCATAATTCAACAGAAACTTATGAGATTACTAAAGCTCAGGAGAAAGCTTTACTATTTGAGTATGAGCACGAAATTACAAGCAACACCCCTTATGAGTTAGACGGTAGAGATTACTCTATAGTATTATTTGATGGTTATTTAGAAGTTGGTTATTGTGAAGAAGTGGGGGTGTTGTAATGACAATAAATTCAAATTGGGCTAAGGTTTCAAGGGTTCCAAATACTCATTTAAAAGATATTACTTTTGGGAATCTAAAAGGGAAGTCAGATATAAACCCACAGTGGCGAATAAAATCTATGACTTCAGTTTATGGGATGTGTGGTGAAGGGTGGGAGCACAGATTAAAAGAGAAGTGGACTCAGGCTTTGCCAGATGGTCAAGTAATGTGTTTTGTTGAGGTTGCGGTAAAAACATATAATACCGAGTTTGGCGAATGGAGTAAAGATATTACTGGCATTGGTGGAGATTTCTTAATTAAGAAAAATAAAAATGGTATTGTTGGAAATGATGAAGCTTGGGCAATGGCTTATACTGACGGTTTGGGGAAGGCTCTTAAGTCTCTTGGCGTAGCTTCTGATGTATATGAGGGAATGTATAATACAAAGAACGCTCAATACATGACTGAAGGAGATCAGTTACAATGTGTTTCTGCTGGTATGCTTACAGAAATAAAAGAGATAATAACAAATGAATTTCAAATAAAGTTAGAAAGAAAATATGGGGACTTACAACATATTCCTGCTGATAAGTTTAATCATGTAATGGAAGCAATCAAGGCATTTAATAAAAAGCAAGAGGCTAAAAATGTTTGAAGTAATAGCCGATCAAGGTACTGAAGGGTGGTTTTCTGCACGATTGGGAAAGCCAACCTCTTCACGATTTAAAGATATTATGACTATGCCAAAGAAAAAAACAGATACTTGGTCTAAGAAAAGTATTGACTATGCAATGGAATTAGTTGCTGAAAGAATCACAGGAGAAAGAAAGGAGATTTTTGGTAAGGCTTTGGATTGGGGTAAAGAACACGAAGATACAGCATTAGAAGAGTATGAAGATTTAAAGGGGTGCATGGTGACTTCTTCGGGGTTGATTTTAAATCATGAATACGGTTCATATGGTGGCTCTCCTGATGGTGTTGTATATGGAGATATTGTTATAGTTCAAGAGGTTAAATGTCCTTATAACTCTACTAATCATTTAAATACTGTCCTTGATGGAATGCCAAAAGACCACATGCCACAGGTTCAAGGGAATATTTATTTTACAGAAGCGGAAGCTGGTGACTTTATTTCTTTTGATCCTAGAATACAAGGTTCTTCAAGATTGTACGTTCAGAGGGTTCCTAGAGATCAGGAATATATTGATAAAATGATAGAAAGAGTTGAGATGTTTGTTGAGTATGTTGATGAAATAGAAAAGAAATTAAAATGAATAGTGCTTACATAATAAACGGAGATGAGCATGTTTATGTAAGTGGAAAATTAATAAAACATGTAACTTATCTTCCAAAAGTTGATGTATGGCATATATCAACATGGGGCAGTAGTAGATGGAACTCAAGAGATGTAAAAATGCAAATAGTACTCAATGGTGAGATACTGTTTGATAATACGATATAACGTGTCGCGTGGTGAGCAAGGAGCTCGCGACGCAGACGCACCAACGCAGAGGTTATTAAACAAGAAAGAGGCACAATGAAAGAAATAACAGATGATGTGGGAAGTGTATTTCTTCAGATTCCAGAAGAAGAGTACGACAAGCTTTTACATGACCATGCGGTCGAGGTGTCAAATCTTGAGAGGATGAATGCATCTATCGACGGAAGACTAAAGAACAAAACAGAAGAAGCAGAGAGGCTACACAGAAAGATTGAAACGTACAAAGCGCTAATGATTACGCTAACTGCTAAGTTTGATACTATAGCGGTAATTTGTGAAAATGTAATAGAGGACATGGAATGAAAAAATATAGCTGGAAGAGACCAACACTAGAAGAAATAAAAGAAGCCGTAGATAAGCTAGGCGGTGATATTAAAACGGGAAAACTAATAGGAGTTGAGAGAAACGCCGTCTATTGTTGGAGATCTGGAAAGAGGAACATGAAGAAGAGCTCATGGATATTACTAAAAAATCTAGCAAAAGTAAAATAAATGTATCTTTTGAATACGTTTTATAGTATATTAATATCAAGCAAGTAATTTAACTCAAAGCAAGGTGGGAAAATGTCAGATACGTATCAAATGGGTATAGACCTAAAAAGAATCAAAACAGAGATCAAAAGCCTTATAGTACAAAACGTCAAAGTCTCTCTAATTGGATTGCATCGAGAGGTTGACGGATATTTATACGGTTTGTTAGATGTGGTAGAAGAGGCTCAAAGAAAGTTTGATTCTGGTGATGAAGGAGCTTTAGAGGATATTCAACAGGTGATTAATAGATTTAAGGAAGGGTGGTAAGATGAAAAACACATTAACAATAACATACTCTCTAATATTTATATGTTTAGTAGGATACTCAACAGTATTCACTCTCCAGAATCCAGAGTTAACACGTACTCAAATAGGTTTTGCAATGCCTTTGTGGTATTGGGGTGTTTGTATGGTTGGTGTGATAATTATGTTAATTTCTGGAATTGTTGGTAAAAATGAGTAGCTTCTTAGGTCAAACAGGAGCAGTTCCAAAAACAGGAAAGAAGAAGACTAAAGCAGAGCGTCAAAAATCAGAGATGAGAGAGGCTAAAGCTGATAAGTCAGAATCTAACCTCTGGAAAAGGTTTTCACAGTTCATAAGGTTGAGGGATTGCAAGATAGCTTATACTAATCCTAAAACTGATAACTATGAACCAGCTGGGCAATGTATTTCTTGTGGGACTTTGAAATTCTTTAGAGATCTGGAATGTGGACATTTTATAAGTAGAAGGTGGAAAGCTACAAAGTACGATGAGAGAAACAACTCGTGCCAGTGCTCACATTGCAATAATCAGTTAAGTGGGAATGTCGCAAACTACAGGATCAATCTAATAGATAAAATAGGATTAGATCAAGTTGAAGAGCTAGAACGAATACACAGAGACATCACTAAAAAGATGGATCTTGCAACGGTGAAAGGTTTAACGGCTTACTATCACCAAAAAATAAAAGATGAAGCTGAACGATTAGGGGTTGAACCTCCTAAGTAATTTTAAAGAAAGTTGGAAGAAGATGAAATACACAGTAGTTGGGGTTGTCGGAGTTAGCTGTATTACAGAGGTTGAAGCAGGTAGTCCAGAAGAAGCATTAATTATTGCAGGGGACAGAGAATTGGCTGGTATGTGTCATTCTCCATTTTGCGGGTCAATAGATGAGACGTTTCATTTTGATAATGATGGAATGCCAAGAAATTTAAGCATAAGTGAAGATTAAAATGATTAGAAGAATAAAGCACCTAATAAACAAAATGAAAGAAGTATTCAAAAAGCACGGGGTGATAGAGCCACCTGCTGGATACTGTGAAAAAATATGTACTGAGAACGAACCTGAGTTTATAGATTTCTTTCTTGATACGATATTTGTAGAGGCTTCTGCTGGTTGTGGTGGATACAAAACATGGAACCATTCACCAGACTATCCAACCAATGCATTTATAAATATAAAAAGTGTAGAATATTATGGTAAAAACAAGAGAAATATATTAAATTAATAGTAGGTTAATAGATTAAACAAAGGCGAGTAAAATGGATGTAAGATTAGAGTTTAAAGCAGAAGTAGTTGAAGAGGTAGCCGCCGCTCAAATGGCAGAATTAAACAATCAATACGACATGGAAGACCCGAAGTTTAACAGTGCATTACTTAGACGCGTAAAAAGAGCTCTAACAGAAGCCGTAAGGGTTGAAGATTGGTCAAACTGTAGTAGATACTCACAATTCTTAGAACTTGCCGATATTGACAGTCAAGTTGAAGAGCTTGTAGATTCAATTGAAGTTGAAACAGGGACTACATATTTACCAGTTGTAGACGTAGAAGATAACGATAGCGGGGTAATAATTAGTTAAAACATACACGAGAGGGGGCGGGGTTGCTCCTGAGCAACAACTTTACTTGCTGGTTGTTCTCCCCCTCTTCAATATTTTTAAGCAAGTAGGCAAGAAAGCAAGACTATGAAGAAGACCAAAAAACAATTACACATCGAGAAGAAGCCAGATCAAAAGATGTTTTTCCCAAATCAAGAGAGTGCTCTTATATGGGAAGGGATGGATATTGGTTTGATGCTGGTTACTATCGAGCCTAAAAAAACAATAGATAGAAATATTTATCACCACGGCAAATACTTTGCAATGATGACTTGTGCATTTAATAATCAGTCGAAATTTACCCACGTAGACCATCTAAGAGAAGCGGTAACGATAGAGGCAGGTTATTATGAACCTTTATATACCATGAAGGGCATCTTTAAGAAGGCAAGATCTATTGCTTTTGAAAAAATGAATCAAGACCAGTTTAGTGTTTTGTATAATTTAAGTGTTGATATATTAATGAGCACCTATAATTGGGATGATGAAATGTATTTAAGATTAATGAGTTTTATGTAAATAACAATAAGGGGTTAAAATGAAGAAAGAAAATGAGCTACTAGTAAGAATTGGAAGATCAAGAACAGTGCAAGAGGCTGTTGGTTATTTTACAGAGCTTGCTGAGTGCATGAGGTATACGGCAAACCCGCCTAAGATAGATCTGAACAGAGTAAAAGACATTGCTCTAAAGGCTGTTGTTTTTGACGATGAAGAAGAGATTAGTAAAGATGCTTTTCTTAATGTTGCAGTTGCTCTGGGGTTAGACAGCGAAGAGCTCCCAAACGAACTACCGACAGACGAAGACGAAGATCTTATCAACGAGACTCTGGAAACGAACTGCTGAAACTGATAGAAGAGGTAGAACTATCTCTAACTAAATTAGAGGTAAAGAGGCAATTATAAAAATTGTCTCTCTTGAAGAGGTTACAACAAATACTATCGAATGGTGTATTTGTAACTTAAAATTACACTTACTAGTAACCTCTCCAACAGGGATAATAAGCAAGGAGCAAGCAAGATGCAACTTAGACGACCAGAACACAGAACAACAGCTATATTTATTGATGAAAATATCAATATACATACTGAGTATAATTTTATATGGGAAAACATAACTAGGCAAAATGGGAAAACATACAAACCGACTCTTCCAGACAGAGGAATTACAGCACCAATCACAGTTTATATTGAGTCCACAGTGTACGGAGATAGTAAAACGATTATTTCAAAAGCATTACATAAGGTCTTGGAGGAATTATATAAGGTCTATGCAAGGAAAACAGCGTAAATAACCAGTAGACAGGGAGAAGATTATGAGCAATGAGCTTTTAAATTGGCACATTAGACAAGGGAGTCCGTTTGGTGAAAACATAGGAGTACTTGAGCTTGCGGATCAAATAGGGTGCACACTAGAACTAAACAAAATTAATATGAAATTTGACAAAGATGGAGATGCTACCGAGATTATTATTGGTGATCTAGGAATAGACCTATAGCTAACCAATTGCGTGTAGTGAGTAAAACAAATATACACCATGAATACAATAGTTAAAACCAATTTTCCTTATTTGGAAATATGGTTAAGAAAGGCAAGTAATGAACAAGCAAGAAGAAAGAATGTTCAAAGCACTAACAAAACAGGTTAACATATTAAAAAGAGAAGTTATTAAATTAGAGGCTGAAAACGAGCAATTAAAGAAAGTAATCAATAAATGAAACTAGGGTATAAAATACTACTATGGATAGTACAGATATTAATAGCCTATATTATATATAAAAACTGGTCAGAACTAAAGCAAATTACCCCGTTAATGATGATAGTAGGGTTAATGTATTCCTCTTTGTTAATAATTGTATTAGGTGGGATTAATGAGAACTAAAATAATAAGAGAGATGTTTGATGTTATGGATATGATGGAGAAAGAGAATATGATTAAAAGATATGAAGAGTTTTGTGATGGAGTTGCAGAATCAGAGGATGGAGAGTATGTTAAACTTGAAGATGTTAAGCACCTATTAAGTCCTTGGAAAGATGCAAGTAAGGGATTGCCACCCAAAGAACACAAAGGTACTTGTATGTCTATAAGGGTATTAATTAAGTGCGATATAGGAATTAACAAAAAAGGCATTGTTGAAGCTCAATATTATTATCAATATGAGAGCTGGGAGGATGTCAGAACATGTCATACAATGCACAATGTAACCCATTTCATGTATATACCTGAAATAAAGGAAGAGGGATAAGATGGAAATAGAGATATCAAAAGAGTCGAAAGAAAAACTAAAAGAACTTCAACAACTCCAAAAAGATAAATCAAGAGAAGTTCTGCAAGAGAAAGCACAAAAGATAAGGGTTGAAGCAATGAAAGGCTTCCCTGAAATGTGTAGAGAGTACCATAAACATGATGGTAGGATAATTTAATCAAGCAGAACAAACAGAAATAAAGTATATAAAAACTAATAACAAATGAAAGGCTTCACTATGAAACAGTATATCGGCGTTAAAATGATCGAAGCAAAACCAATGACAAGAGAAGAGGCAGAGATGCATCTTGGTAGAAATGTTGGCGGTGAAGAAATTGGCAGTGGTTATCTTGTTGAGTATGATGGGGCTATCAGGCATGGTCTCCAAAAGATGTTTTTGAAGAAGCTTACCAAGAAGTAAGGCCAGATGGATGTGAGTTTGATGTTAGTCCAGAAAATAAGGAACTACCAGATTATCAATATAGGGTTACTCAAGAGTTTTCATCTTTGTTTAAAAAAACAGAAGCTTTGGCTGGTTTTACTTTAAGTGATAAGTTTGAATCACTGGATTATGACGAAAGATTAAGAATGACAAAACAGCTAAGGTGTATGATAATGTATCGCGATGTTTTATATGATAGAATCTTGGCATTTGGAGAAAAATAACACAATCAACTAGAATTAAATTATATTATATAATGACTACCTAGCTATGAGAGCGATAAGGTGGTCATTAGCAGGTTAGGATACTAGATCTTAAACAAGGCGAACAAGATGGGAAGAGATGCATGGGAACCAAGCAGTAAGGATCTGAAGTTTATTCAGAAAATGTATTCAAAAGGAGCAGACCAGAAAACCATATATAAAGGTTTAAAAATTGGTGCCTCAACATGGAGAAAATACAAGCTTGGATTAGACCAAAACGGCAATATAAAAAACACAATAAACAACAAAAACAACACTCCTATTAAAAAGGCTCTTGAGGCAGGATTAGAAGACAGAAGAAAGCTAATCTATAATGCCGCTGAAGATTCGCTTTTAAAGCAAATAAAGGGATACTACGTTGAAGAAGAAGATCGGGTTGTCAAGATAGACAAGCTCGAAGACGAAGATGGTAACGTAGTAAGAGAGGTTGAGGACATTCAAAGAGTAATTAGGAAGAAGAAATTCATCTCTCCTAATTCTACTATTACTATGTTTGCTTTAGTCAATAATGGGGATGGATTATATCAATCTATCAATAAGGTAGAAGTAAAGCAAGAGAACCACAATCAAAACGGCAAACCAGTAAAACGAGTCTTTAAAGTTGAGTAATGTATTAGAAATAGTATATAGCATATTGCTATTCTCTTCTTGGTTTATTCCCTACTTTGTAGAGACTAATAAAGCTGTTGAGATACTATTCGGCGGTGCTGGATCTGGTAAGAGTGTTCACTCTGCTATGAAAGATATAAAAAGGGTACATGATGAAGATGAAAATGTACTTGTAGTAAGAAAAAGATACAACTCACTAATAGACTCATACTATGCAGAATTAAAGAGTGCCTGTACTGCTTTTGGATACGATGAAGATTTTATATTTACTAAGTCCCCTCTTAAGATTACATGTAAAACTAATAATAAGGTTATTCTCTTTCGTGGTTTAGATGATGTAGAGAAAGTAAAATCAATACGTCCTGCTAATGGCTCTATTGATCATGTTACTATTGAGGAAGCAACAGAGATAGATGAAGCTGATTTAGGTCAACTGCAATTTAGAATGCGTGGGGGTGGTGATCGGCTATCTTTAGATGAGATAGAGCAAGTTAAGGAGATGATAGATAAAGGAGCTTTAAAGGTAGATATCTATGAAGCCCTTTCCTTTCTTTCAGGTGAAGATATTGAAGCAGATACAAAAACACTTACTATTCTATTTAACCCGATCAATAAAGAACACTGGATATATGAGAGATTCTTTAAGGGTAAATGGTCTGAAGATAAATCAATATATGAAGATGAAAACCTCTACATTAATAAATCTACTCATTGGAATAATCAATACTTAACTGTAGATGATCACTTAAGATATGAATCATACAAAGATATCGACCCTTACTTATACGATGTTTACACTTGTGGTAATTGGGGTGTTCTTGGTGATGTTGTGTTTAGAAACTGGAAAGTGGTAGATCTATCTAAGGCTATTAAAGCATTTGATATATTTGATCATGGTTTAGATTGGGGTTATACAGATCCTTTTGCTTATAGCATGGTTGGACACCATGAGGGCAAGCGGTCAAAATATATATTTAAAGAAGATGGTGAAAGTGGTTTGCCAACTGAATTAATAGCGGCAAGAGTTCACCCTTTTATTGATCGTGATGCTGTATGGTGTGACTCGGCAGAACCAGACAGGATACAGAAGTTTATTGATCTTGGTATAGATGCAAGAGGTGTCTACAAGGGCAAGAAAAACGGATTAGGTGCAAAAAGATTAACAATAGAACATATAAATACTTATACTACCTATGTAGATTATAGATGTGTAAATACAATTAAAGCCTTATCGTGTACGGTCTGGAAGAAAGATAGTAATGGTAAGAAATTATGGGAACCAGCAGATAATGAGTTTGATCACTGGGGTGATAGTTATATCTATTCACAAACTCATAGAGCAATAACACGTGGAGGAGTAATTAGTCATGGGTGATAATGAATTAGTAGAAGTCGATCCAAACGAGATCAACAGAGAAAAAGATTCTGGAGCGGTGGGAACTTCGGCCCCTACTGGGATAAATAAACAAGGCTGGAGCGGGAAATATGTTAACTATAAATTCCAAGACATTCATAGAGTAATAGAAGACGCTCTTACATCTTCGGGTGGTTTTCTTGGAGTTAAAGACAATTCTGATACAGTAAATACTAGCAATAATATTAGAGCAATTGATGGATATACCTACAATAGAGCTCTTACAACAGAACTGCAATTTGTAGATAGAGACAACAACACAGGTGCACCTCATAACTTTGGCCGCTTTATTCGGTCAATGGTTAACCCGATCTATACAGAGCGTATTATGTGGACTGCAATAAGCGGAAAAGAGAAAGTTGTTGATCCTGAATTTGATGAGTTTATGGTAAATTCGGACGGAAGGAATAACTCTTATTCTTCTCAACAAAGATACGGAGCAAAGCAGGCTGTATCTCATGATGTCGTTTACAGAGTGTGTGATAAAGTCAATGGTAAATTCAGAGTAAATACAAGAGGCATAACTCTTACTAATGAGAACTACATAGAAGAAGATGAAAGCGGTGAGTTAAACTCTATTGCCTTTCTTGATCATTACGACTATAAAGATGATGGGTCTATTGAGAATGTGTATCAACGTAGATATTACATGGATAAAGGAAGGTGTAAAACTTCCTTAATGGTTGCGGAAGATAACGGGGAGTCATGGAAAAAGCTTAAGTATGAAGACGTGCCAGGCAAAACTAAAGACATCGGAATCAATGTAATGTGTGCAGATGCTTTCTTAGTAGATTATGAACCTACAAGTGGATATGTCCCACAGAATCCTACTTTCAAACCTGTTGTGTATAAATACGCTGACTATTTCAATGAGAACAACCGACATCAATGGTTAATGACAAAGCACAGAAATCCTATTATGAATTTTCCTAATACTGGAAACGTAAAAGGGACTAATGGATCTTTAGGCCACATGTTAGATCAAAGAGGAACAGCGGACGGCGTATTCCCTCCAACTCCTACTTATGTACAACCTAAAGAGGTAGCCGTATCTATTCAAGATTTAGAACGATCTAAAATAGAGCTCCATGAGTTAATGAGTGATAGCGGTGTTCAAGTATCTGTTTCCAATTCAGCACAAAGCGGAACATCTAAACAGTACGACTATAAAGCTACAGCCGATGCACTGAGGCGTACAGTTCAGCTTTTAAAAGAGATGGATAAATGGGTGTTTGAGATGTTTAAACTCTTTAACAATAAGAACTATGACTACGAACGTCTATACCCTGCCAATTTCTACATTCAAGAAGAGGTAACAATTGATGAGGCTATTGATTTTGCAACTAAGCTTGAAGATAGAGAAAAGTATCAATCTGCTGAGTTAGTTTTACAATCTGTGATAATAGAGAAATTTGGCGGTAAACTTGGTGATAAGAATCTTGATCTTATCAATGAGGAATTTAAAACAGTATCAAGAGATGACGATAAAAGCGATTTAGGCAACCCTAAAGAGCCTAATGAATGACTCTCAAGCAAATAGATAAAGAGCTTGCAAAAGCCCTCTCTAAGATCGGTATTACTCTTACTCAAGAGATGTATAACCTGTATCTTAAAACGGGGCTTATCGACTTTAACAGGCAAGATTACCTAAGGCTGGTCACAGAATCAACAGTTGAAGGTATGATTTCCTCTACTGAGCTAGGTCTTACGGGATCTGGTTTAGTCCTAGTTGGTCATGAAGTAGTATCTGATTATTACCTATGGACCAATTACAAAGCAGGAACTCTTGCACAAAGACTAAAAGACTCTTCTTATGATGCTCAGAAGATCATGGAGAAGACAGTTAAACAGCATATCAAGAATAAGACTTCATGGAACCGACTGTCTAAGGCGTTGCAAAAGGGTAATGTTTCAGTTGCAGATCTTCCAAAGCACCTTACAGAATTAAACAAACTAGCTACTGATATTATAGGCAATCCACTAGCAACCAAAGCTCAACAGAATAAGCTTAAATCACTACTGAAGAAGTCTAAAAAAGAAGTGGAGAAACTGGCAAAAGGTGGAGCTCCTACGGTCCAGCTTAAAAACGCCTACAAAAAAGTAATCAAAGCTGTTGAAAAGGGGAATGTTGCAGGGCTTAAGAATCATATGGATTATGCAATGCAAAAGAAAGCTTTGTATAATAATCAGAGGATTGCAAGGACTGAATTGGCAAGAGCAGATTCTCAGGCGTTTGAGAGATCGCTAAAAGAGAATCCACACATTGAAATGGTTAAGATAATTCTTTCAGACCGTCATAATATTATAGACGAATGTGATTTTATTACTCAGGCCGATTTGTACGGAAGAGGAAAAGGTGTTTACCCTAAAGATAGATACCCTGTTAAACCATTTCATCCGAATTGCGCCTGTGATCAAGTTATGGTTACTGTAAAGTTAAACGGTGCAAGGTTTTCCAATGAACGAGCAGAAGAGTATTTTTCTAAGCTTCCAAAACGCAAGCGTAAAGCAATGTTACAAGGTGGATTTATTAAGGATTGGAAGAAGGACTTAAAAGGCTATGATGGTGAATTAAATAAACCTCCTAAGCCATTGCCTAAGAGGTTAGTGAAGATTAAAGGCTCATTATGGTTGTAAGAATCATGTAGCTTATTCTTTGAATACTTAACCTCTGAGGCTAGTTCTTCAATCTCTCCCTGTAAATCTTGCCTCTTCTTCGCCGCTTTAACCTGAGCGTTCTCCATATCCTTAATGGTATTTCTCAGATCTTCATTCTCTTGGCGAACTTTGATTAATTGATTATTTAATGATATTGTTTTTGTCATTTATTCTCCTTAATTTCAATCCCGTTCCAACTATTTAAATACTCTTCTTTACACGGTCCATTATTTTCTCTAAGCCCTCTTTCTGATCAAATGCTTCACCAAGATCCCTTCTATCACAACCCACTTCTCTTTTCTAGCAACAGCAGCATCAGCATCAGCATCAGCAGCATCATCAGCATCAGCAGCATAAGCAGCAGCAGTAGCATAAGCAGCAGCATAAGCAGCAGCATAAGCAGCAGCAGTAGCAGCAGCATAAGCAGCAGCATAAGCATCAGCAGCAGCAGCATAAGCAGCAGCAGCAGCAGCAGCAGCATAAGCAGCCTGCCTTCTTGC
>Ga0209757_10000170_pt1 | contig 17190 bp, 17 predicted proteins | sample ETNvirome_6_1000_FD_185472 | JGI IMG/M metagenome (GOLD analysis project Ga0209757, IMG submission 185472) | Marine viral communities from the Pacific Ocean - ETNP_6_1000 (SPAdes) (version 2) | ecosystem: Environmental > Aquatic > Marine > Oceanic | place: Pacific Ocean | collected 2013-06-19 | reverse complement strand
TTCCAATGTCTCCTGTTGCTGTAGTAAAACTTATAGTATTACCAATTGGAACACTAGCCTGAGTACCATTTATTATAGCTGTTCCGTTGTTGGTGAGTGAAACACTCGCAATAGTCACGCCTTCTGGTAAACCACTTCCTGTTACTATCATACCAGCAATTGGAGTTCCTACTATATTTTTTAGTTCAACAGTAGTTGGATCTTCAGCAACAGTATCTGCAAATACTACAGCACTAGCCACATTATAATTAGTACTTGCAATTTGTCCAATTTGTTTTTTTGTACTAATTCTCGCTATTAAAGGACTAGAATCTACTAAATAAAACTGAGAAAAATAATCAGGTCTTGGTGGTTCTATAGGATTATAATCAAATAAATCTCTTACTGTAGATATAGTAGAAACTATATCAGATCCCCCTATACCAGGATAATATTGATCATTCGTAGTTCCTGGGAATAATAAACTATTAATTGGAAATGGTGGATTAGATGCACCACTAGCCGCGAAGTTTTGAGTAAAAGCAATATTCTCTACTCTACCAAATAATCTTACTGAACTTCTAAATTGTTTTTGATCAGGTCCTACTTGATTTAAATCTCTAGGAACTTTATTAATATTATCATTAATTAAAACAGTATGTGAAGTTTTTCCTAACTCTAATGTAGTGTCTTCTGGATATGCTGCCATTATACCAGGTAGATAAACATTATAATATTCTTGTTGTGTTTGTTTTACTACTATTTTATATGAATACCATCCTATAGGATTATAAGATGAACTATCGTTATCTCCATTATATAAACCAGGCCATCCAGAAGTATAATTTGGAGGTCCAGATGGACCAATAGCTTCATTAAATAATACTTTTAATGAATTACCAGGCCATTCGTTTTGTTCTGTTCCTGAAGTAAGATATTGAGAATATATAGTATCTCCTATAAAAGTAGATCCTTCTGTTGTAGTAGAAGATTTATTACTAGATAAAATAACTGTAGATTGTCTTCCATATCTATCAGCTAATACAATACCTACTTGATAATTTCTATTTTGTTTAACAGATGAATTAGGATATTCTATTTTAGAAACATACTGTGTGTCTGGTCCAGTGGCTGTAAAAACTAAATTAGCTGGATTAACTAAAGTAACAATTTTATCTAATTCTAATGTTGTTGAAAGATTTCCACCAGTTACAATAGTATCAGCAGGTATAGTAACTCCAACCGTTGTGCTTGTAACAACACTACCTACTATTATAGTTCCTGTTACTGTACCAATAGCTATAGATGTTCCAGCAGCTATATTAGTTCCCACTGTAGTACTTATAGCAGTTCCATTTTGTAAATTAAAATCTTTTTTATCACCAACACCTACGTTATAATTTAAAGAAGAAGGAGGAGTGTGTTTGGTTTGAAAATTACCATAAATAATTCTATTACTTGCTATTTCTTGTGCAAATGCTTTAACTGGTACTTTATCATAAACCCTAACTATTTCATCTTCAGGAAGAGTTTTATATGGTTTTTTAGATAAGTATGTATAATCATAAGTAGTTGTAGCACCTGAACTTGATGATATAGTAGCCACAGGAATACTATCAATAACTTTAACAGTTAAACCATCAGATTCTTTATAAAGAATATCCATTTCTGTTATTTTTAAACTAGAAGATAAGGCGTTACCTGCGAATGGTAATGTTATTCTTAGTTTAAGTTGATCTACTTTATTTTCTACAAATGATACAATAGTACTTCTATAAGTAGCTGTTTGATCATCTGTTTCTCCCATATCCTTCTTCGAAACATACATGAAATAACCATCTTGTTTAGGAATAAAAGCAACTTGAGTAAATGGAGCCATAAGAGAATATTCATTATCTTCAAATTTAAATCTATAACTAAATCTTACAAATTTACTTTCTAAATAATCTGGATCTCCTGCAAAAGCAGAATCATAATAAGTATTAGGATTAAATATATATTCATAGGTTTTCCCCAGAGGAACTATAGGCCATACACCACCGTCTAATGTTACTGTCCATAAACCAGTACCAGAATCGTAAACTGCTGTATCTACTGTAGCACCTGTTATCATTGTTATATCCCCACCTGTATCAGTGATATAACCAACGGTTGAACCCTCGTCATAAATAACACCAGTAGTACCACCTGTAATTATATCTCCTACTAAGCCTACTACATCTTGGGCAGCAGCGCTGGCTTGTGCACCTTCAACACTAGCAATTCCACCATTAGGATAATATTTACTAGTAACATCTTGCATTGTAGTTTCATATGTTTCAGGAGTAGTAGCTGGATCAACTTCTTGCCACAAATCCATACATTGATATGGATTATATTTAGCTACGCTTATTTGATCTTCAGTAGTATAATACTGACCATCAGCTAAATCAACATTTATTTTTCTTGGTTGATTTCTATTGTCTGTCCAAAATAATAAATTCTCTAATAAATTAACTCCATATATTGGTGAGCCTTTATCAAAATTTAAAAAAGCCCCTTTTACTAAAAGACTAGAAACCTCATTAAATGAATCATATTTAACAATAAAATTTTCACTATTTTTATCATAAGTTCGCAATGCTCCATCAAGAAAGTTTGTTAAAAACAAATAAACAACATTATTACTCTCGTCAGCAACATAACCAATACATGATAAATTAGCTACTCCAATAAATTTTTCAAAATCTAATACTATGCTATTTCCTAGTACATTTTCTAAAACACCTACATTAGGTCCTTCAGATTTACTAATTTGTACATTTTTAGCATCTCTATATTCGCCATTAGGTATTATTCTGGCGTCTAGGTCTTTATTTAACTTACTTTTTAAAAAAGTATTTATAGTTTTAGCCATTAAATTTTAGTGTTTAATCCATTTAGATTTTCCTCTCATAACTTGTATGAATTCTCCAAGTTTAATATTAGATAATCTTATTTTTGCATTTCTTAATGCTGCATATCTATCTTTTTTATATCTCATTATAATTCCTTCAGGTATACTAGCTCTAGTAGCTAATATATTATAAGAAATACTTTTATACATAGCATCTTCTGCCATTTTAGGAACTCTAGTATCTAAATCATAAGCTAAACCATCTGAAATATATTCTAATACTATAAGTTTATTAACTAAATTACTAGAAAAAGTAAACTTACCTTCTCTTTCATTTATACCAAACCAGCCGTTGCGATTAGCATATTTAGTATCTAATCCATATAAACGTCCCCAATTCCAAGCACCATTTAATCCGTATACTGATTGTGCAACATAATCATACCAACTATCCCATGTATTCCATGTTCCATTTATTAATTTTACATTAGCTTCTTTCCATTTTTCTTCAGTAAGTGAAGTTCCTTCTAAATCTTCTCCAAAATTATCTTGAGTAGGTATACCATCGTTATCTTGTAAAGGTGTAGAATAAGGATCTGTAGTTAATTCATTAACAGGATAAATACGATGTTTAATACCTAGATTATCTATCCAAGATAAGTCTACATAGTTTACATAATCTTGTGGAATAATTAAAGATAAACTTTCTGGGATACTTAATTCTTGAGATTTAATACTTTTTAAAGTATCATAACTAAATTCTTGTAACGATCTTTTTGCCCAAAATACTATATCAGATTTTTTAGCTGTTTGAATTAATTTTCCATCTCCTACATAACCAACCATGTAGTTATCAATTATATCACCTAATTTAAGATATTGATAACCTCCATAATTATCTTCTACTGCTTGACCAATAGCTTCTTCAGCGGGAGTATTACCATACATTCCTCCATCTAATATTTTAAGTTGTACTACAATATAAATACTAGCTCCTGGAGCAGCGGTTATAGTTATAACATTATTAAATACAGTATAAGCTAAGATATATTCAGTCCAACTACCTGGAAAACCTGTCGCGCTTGTATATAATTTAAAATTATTTAAAGCATAGTTTGCTGTGTTAGGATCCCAAGAGGTAGCATCAGTAAATACTAAATCAGTATCAAACGTAGTAGTAAAAGCTTGTCCAGTTGTATTACCCACGTCTCCTCTAAAGCCTTGTGAACCTTGATAATATTGTTGATTTGTTTCAGTTATTTTTGACATTTTTTATTAAGATTTTTCGTTTACTTCTACTTTCTGTGCTTCAGCTGTAGCAGTTTGTATAATTGTAGGGTCATTAATTATAACACCCGCATATTTTAATATTCTTATAATAATATTTGTTTGCTCAGATACATCTAATTCCAAATTAGTAGAATTAGTAGCATCATAAACATACTGTCCTAAAGTACCTACATTAAATTCCCAACTTGGATTAGTAGGTTTAAATAAACAGTTTATAGTTAAAACATTAGGTAAAGGAGTAACTTTTATATTCAATTGCTGTACAGTTAATGGAGCCACCACTGTAGTTGTTTGAGTTGTATAGCAAATAGGATATTGATTCGTAGGGGATGTTAGTTTAGATTGAGTGATTTTATTGTAATCACTTCTACTCACGAGTTGAGTTATAGAATCATATTGAGGATTAGTTGTGTTATATGTAGATATTATTTCACCTGGTTTATATAAAGGAGTAGCGCTTTCACTAGCCCATATCCATCCAAGATTAGCAACGTTATAAGTAAATACAGCATCTCTTTCAAAAGGATACAATTTATATGCAACATCTTTAAACATATTAAAGAATTCAGTATCGTTTTGAATATTTTGTTGATTTGGACGATTAACTTGATTTCCATCTGGAAAATAGGATTGGAATATTTCATCTTGTACTTGTGTAGCAAGACTATTAAACTCAGCAGGAGGAATATAACCTCTTTGTTCTTTGTTTAATATGTACAAAACTGTTGTATATACTGTGTTTATATTTACTGCCATTATATTTTTTTATTATAATACAGAGGTGACAAGCTGTCACCCCTATATTATTATTACTTGTTATTTAAGTTTTTTCTCTATAGATTTAAAGATTTCAACACCTTCATCAGTTTTCAAAAAAGCAGCGAAAGCTGAATATGGATTTTCATCAAACGGCACATTCATTAACTTTCTATCAGTTGATCCCCATGTAAAGGTTCTTTGATCTTGAGTTAGTTTAATTACTCCTGCTTCTTGAGCTTTAATTGCAATGTTTCTTAACTGAACATTATCATCTTTTGCAAGATTAATAAATAAAGCTGGATTCTTTTTAGCAAATAAGAGTACATCTCTTCTTAATTCTTTAGAACTCATGTTGTTTACTATTGATCCTTTTTCTACTCTAAGAATAGCTTCAACTTGATCTACGTCCATAGAACGAGCAGCTGTCATAGCATCAATTTCTAAATTAATAACATCTAATTCATCAGCAGCTTTAACTATAGGTTTAAACTCATTGTATACTTTATTTCTTAATGGATGATATAAAGAAAGCATTTTTTGTAAAGCAATTTCAGATTTTGTAGTACGTAATGTACCATCTCTAAATATAATATGACCCATTGTACATTCCCCTTTTTGTTCATCTACAAACGGAGATGCCTGATTGGTAGCATATTTTAATTCTCTTTGTTCTCCCGAACCTTCATCAAAATACAATAAAGCATGTTTTTTAGTATGCTTAGCTGGTATTGTTAATGTTAGCGGGTGATCTGTTCCTTTTAGATAGTAAATTCTATCTTTTATTTCCCACGTATTTCTTACGTGTGAATCTGTTTTTTCTTTTATTTTTGACATAATATAATATAATTAAATAGTTTATAAAAATAATAATTACCCCCGTCCGAAGACAGGGATAGTTATTAATATTGAATCGTTAGATTCCTTTGAATAATACAAAGTTGTTAGCAGCTTGCGTTACTAAACATCTTTCTGATAGGAAGTTAACTTCCATTGCATCAAGAGTAGATGTGTAAGCACCACCAGCAGAACCAGTTAACCAAGATTTCATTCTTCTATCATCACCTTGAGACGCTCTATATCTTACATGTAAGAAAGGTCTACGGATGTTAGTTCCTAAAATTTGATCATAAACTGTAGTTGTTCCAGCAGGTACTAATACACCTTCAATTGAATTAACTCCAACGATAGCACCTCTTGTAGAAGCGTCGTTTAAGTATTTCCAGTCAGACTTATAGAAGTCATAAGAACCTCTTCTGAAACCGCTAAAACCTAAGTTTAAAGCCATTTCTTCTGAGTTTTCAAATAACCCAAAAGCAACACCACCATTAAATCCTGCAGATATACCCGCAAGCATATCATCAAAATCTAAAGCAGTTTGTCTTTGTAAGAACATCATGTTCTCTTCTATTGCACCCTGAGTATCTAGGTTTTTAAGAATTGCATCAAACTCATCAAGTCCAGCAGCAGCAGTAAATCCTACTTCTACGTTTCCTCTAGCGTTAATAGCAGCAAATAAACCTTGCGTACCAGGTAAAACAGCGGTAGTGGTTCCTGCAGCAGCGTTAGCATTAGCATTTAATTCACCTTCAACCATTGCCATTTCTAGATAGTCTTCGAATCTTAGTCTAGTTTCAGACTCAGCTTTTAAATACCATAAGTATCCAGAAGCACCGTCTTCAGTTGCGACTTCAACCCAACCGATCTGAGCCATGTCAGAACCGTTAATCACATATTGATCTCTTAAGATAACAGGTGAGTTAGAAAATTGAGTAAATTGAGGTTCTACAGAAACTCGAGAAGCAGCTCCGTTAGCAACGGTACCACCTGTCATTGCAGTTCCTTTTTGATAAGCAGAACCGTAAACAAATACTTTAATATTTCCTAATGCAGCTGCACCAGTAATAGTAATTCCTGTTGTGTCAAATGTTTGGTTAGCAAGTGGTTGAACTGTAATAGTTCCACTTATTCCGCCAACTATACCAACCGTTGTAGCCTGAACAATACCTTTAGCTTCTACTCCTGAAACAGGATCTAGAAGAACTACAGTATCATTAACAGATATAACGTTTAATGCAGTAGCACCACCACCAATGTTGATAACAGAAGCTAAATTAGCTCCAGCACCACCACCAGCTTCAACACCACAACTATCATATGCAATGTGTAATCTATTTTGTTCAGACCAGATTACTTGGTCAGAGGTCATAGGCATTTCTGCCCCAACCATTCTCAAAAAGCCAGATAACGTTCTGTTTCCATAACGCTCTACTTCTTGTTCGTAAATTTCTGGTAAATATTGTTGCGCAAAATCATTTGCACCACCATCAAAAGCTAAGTAATTACTAGCTAAAGTTTGTTGGACCTGCGAAGGAACAATACTCCCAAATTGTGGAGATAAACTCATAATTTGTTAATTTTAATTGTTAAATTTTCGTTTTTTGATTTTCAATTTTGTAGAATCTGCACCACTAATCGATTTTACTTTAAAACCTCCAACAAAAACTTCACCTGTATTTCCTTCTCTTGCTTTCACATCAGAAAGATTTTTAGAGCTTTTTACCACGTCTTTTACAGCGTCAGCTTTGCCTTGGTCATAAAAATGACTAGCGATTTGATCTACATTATCAGCAGCATACATTGCTTTGTGATAACCAATCGGGTCTGTTATATTGCCTTCTCCATCTAGGAACTTCCCGATTAGATTGCTAATGTTTGATTGATTTTCTACAACTGTATCACGATTTTGAACATTATACTTATATTTTTTATCCCCCACATTGATATCAAAACCTTTGAAATCTTTATTGAATAAGTCTTTAGTTTTTTGTTTAAAATTTTCGTGTAGTTGCTCAGCACGTTCTTGTTGCTCATTGTAGCGATTAAAGAAGTCCATAGCTTTTTGTTGTTCTTGAGTAACACCCGGTCTCAACTTGATCTCGTCGTAATATTTTTGTTTCAAGTCTTCCAAATAGTTTTTGGCTTCTGCAATTGCTTCTTTTTTAGCGAGTTTTTTCTTTTTGACGTCACGCTCTTCGTCAACTTCTTCGTCGTAATAGAAATTATCGTCTATTACAAAATTTATTTCCTCATCATTAAGATGTGGTTTAGATTTTTTATAAAATTCTTTTAATAATGCCTCTTCGTTTATACTAGAATAATCTGCGTTTAATCTAGTATAATCCTCTATAGTACCACCAGTATCTTTCATAAACTCTACAAGTTTTTCTATATTTTCTGGTAATTCTTCTTTTGGAACTGATTCAGATACTTTATCAACTACAATATTATCTGGTTGTTTAGTATCTTCTACGGTTATTTCTGTGATCGGAGAAAACCCTTCAGTAGTCTCGTCGGACTTTTGTACAGGTTCTCCCACCTCTGTGCTATCTCCGGATGGTTCGCCCACAGGTACTTCCTTTGTTTCTCCGATTTGAATGGCATCTTCTTCTTTTTTCATTTCTACTTTAGTAACATTATCCGGAATCTCTATTAAAGGTTCTTTAGGATTTATATTTACTTTAGTAATTTTTTGTTCTTGTTTACCTAATTGCTTAGGAGTTTTCTTTTTTGACTTTATTTTAAAGTCACCTTCTTGTTTTACTTCTTCTTGAGAAGTTGTTTTTGTTTCTGACATAATATAATATAATTAAATAATTAATAATTTAAAATTTAGGCATTGTAGCTAATCCTTCAGCTTCAAAATTAATAGGATTACTATCGTTTTTTCTTTGAGAGATCATTTTACTCTGTTGAGTGCCTTCCATTTTTATTCTCTTATCCTTACGATTTTCAATTAATTGTTCTTTTTCTTTCATTGCTTGAGTTTCTATTCCCTTTAATTGTAGATCATATTGATGTTGGATTTCCATTTTTTCTCTTTCTATTTGAGCTGCTGTTTGCATTCTTTGAATTTCCATTTGATTTTTAGCTTCTTCATATTCTACATTAGCTCCACTAATAGCCTGTTGTTTTTGTACCTCAGCCATTGCAGTTTTTTCTGCGGTATCAGCTTGAGCAGCAGCTTGAGCTTGAATATTAGCTTGTTGATTAGCTTGATCTTCAGCACCTTTAGCTTTACGTTTAATCTTAAGCATTTGATTAGCTAATTTAAGATTTTTAATTTGTCTTAAATCAATAGCATCTTCTAAATCAATACCTTGAGCTTGCAAAGCTACTTGAATATTCTGTTCTAATTGAGCTTGTTCTTCTTCATCTGGTTCTAATTCTAAGAATATACCAAAATCATGAAGATTAAGATTAACAATTTCTTCTAATGTATTAATATTAAAAGTAGATATAGAATTTTGTAACGATGCTTTAGTTAACGGAAATTCCAAAGCGTCAGCTATTTTTAATCCTATATTTTCTGCTAATTTTAATGTTACATATAAACTAGATTGAACAATATGTCTAGTTGCAACATTAGATGCATTAGCAGCTATTTTTTGTAATCCTATTAACGTGTTTCTATCAGGAGTACTTCCATCTCTAGCTTCATTTAATCCGGTAACATCTCTTATCATTTGTAGATAATATTGATATGTTTGAATTAAACTTTGTATTTTCGCTCCACCTGCAGAAGAATTAAGTTCTTGAATAGGAACTTTTCCTGGATTCATATCTCCTTCTTGAGTAAGTGATCTACCTACTACACTACCAGTTTGGAAATACATATTCAAAGCTTCCGCTGGATTATAATTAGTACCATTACCAAGATCAACTTCGGCAAGTCCATCCATATCTAAATAGACACCATCTGGAACTAATCTTGAAATTACTTGTTGAAGTTTTAAATGAGTTAATTGAATCATATCAGCAAATCCTATACACTTACTTACTATAGATTCAATTCTACCTTTGTATATTCTAGGAGCACAAATAGCATAATTCATTCTTACTTTAGTAGTATCAGCCATAGGTCTGGACATATTCTCTGCTAACTCCCATTTTAACATAGTATTAGTCCCTAAAACTTTTGCTCCACTATATAATACCTCTATAGATCTTGATACTCTTTCAAAATTATCATTTTCTGGTGGATTAAATGTATCAGGTTTTTCTAAAGCTTTTTCTAATCCTTGTTCTGTATGTTTTATTTTAAATACTTGATTATGATAAGTTTTATAATCAAAATATAAAACTTGTACTGTATTTTCATCATAATCTCCCCAACCTGTAATATAAGATCTATTACCTGGCATTGCTTGTATTCTTTCTAATTCTTCTTTAGATATATCAGGAAATTCTTTTTTAAGTTCTGGTATAGTTATAGCTTTTAATTCTCCTACGTAATATATATCTTCAAAATTTGGATCTTCTGTATAAGAATATATTAAATAAGCGGGATCAACATAATCTATTGTTACTCCATTAGCTGTATTAAAACTAGTTTTAGCAGCTCCGATTCCACATACTGTTAAATCCATATTTAATCTTCTTCTAATAAGATCATATTTGTTTTGAGCTAAAACACTAGATATAGCTTCTTCTTCAGCTATTTCTATAGATTGTTTATACTTTAACTGCATGTGTAATTCTAATTCCTCTTTAGATTCAGGAATAATATCTATATTAGGAGTTTGGTATAAATCTAATCCGAGAGTACTTTTTAATGTATTTAAATACTCTTGTGAAATCATGTCTTCATAAATCTTAGAAGCGTATTCAGTTCTTTTCTTTATTGATTCAGGATCTTGAGCATAAGCTTTTATATCATAAGTTTTTTGAGATATACCATTAACCACTATATCAACAAATTTTGATAAAATAGGTACCGGTTTCCAGTCTAAGTTAAGATAAGATAAATCACCATTAATAGATAATTCATCTTTATATTTTTGAATAGATTGTTCTCCACGAGCATATAATCTTAATTGGTGGTAATTATTCCAACTAGTTAAATATCTATTACCATTAGTTCTTCCTGTGCGAAACCACTCTTGTTCTATTGCTTGAGCAACTTGTCCACCGTATTCCCAAGTAGCTTTCTCAGCATCGCTTACTACTTGACTAGGAAAAGGGCTATTGGTGTTAGTATATATATTCATTTAACTTATAATTTTTGATGTATATCCTTTATTATCGTATCTTTTTATACCTAAATCTACAGATTCTCTTAATATAGGTTTGTTGGGTGTATATCTATGTTTATTACACGCCATCAAAGCTAATCCTGAACTAATAGAAGCATCATGAGTAGTTCTATTATTTATATTAAATCTTGCCCAATCTTCTAATGTTCTTTGAAAATACATATCTCCATATCCGGTTTCTTTTAAACCAACATAATGTTCTATATATGTTTCAATTGCTGAAGCGTGTGCTTGTTTAATATCTTCACTTGAATTAGGTATACCACCTATTTCTCTTTCTGTAACTGATAATTTATTTCTTCTTTTGTCAGGTCTGTTCATTGCAAACCCTCTATAACCTCTTCTTTTAAAATAATATAAAAGTCTTGGTTTATTGTTTTCTGCTAGTATTGGCATTCCATAAAATACACACGCCATTAATACATCTTCAAAAAATATTTCAGCTGTTTGAGGTCTAGCTATATATTCTAAAAAGAAATGATTTGCAGGATGATTTTCCATAGAAAACTTAGTTAATCCATGTAAAGATCCATTAGATCCTCTTTTATCAACTGTTCCAGATATATCATATGGGTCACATCCAAATGCTCCCATGTGTTCATTACCTGGATAATTTACTCCATGTTTGATGTATCTTCTATTTTGTAGGGATTCAGAAGGAACCCAACTTACTAAAAATCTACCTTGTTTATTTGGAACAAATATTACTCTACTATCTTGTTCTCCATTTTCCCATATAAAACTTCCTTGAGTTACACTTAAGGAATTTTTAATATCTTCATTATAATCTATTTGTTGATATATTTTAGTTAGATTAAATAAAGATTCTTTAGATTCATCTCTAAAAGCATGTTTAGTAGTTCTTGGGAATTGTCTATAAAACTCATTTAAACCGTCTTGATCATCTTTTAAACCTTCAACTTCATTATCCCAATACTCTACTACTCCAATTTTAATATCGGCTCCATGTGGGCCTTTAACGCTTTGTTTTGGGGTATCGAATACAGGTATGCCATAAGCATCAATGTATCCTTCGTAGTTCCATTCCATAGGTATGAACAAACTATAGAGTCCTGAGCGAGTCTGTCCATTGGCGTTTCTCTTTGTAACATTTGAGTCATCATATAGTCTTTTAAAATTTCTACCTCCTTTATCTAATGCGTTTGAAGTAGAACCCATCATACATTTTCCAATAATTCTACTACCAAGTCTTAAAGTGGTTTTAGTAACTCTCCAGTTATTTAATATATTATTTGGTCTTTCCCATTTACCACTTTCGTCGTGAACTAATAGTTTTAATTTTTCTCCATCATAACTATTATCTCCTGTATTTTTCCAGTCAATAGTTGTATCTAATCCTTCTAAATCTATCATTTCGCTTCCGGTTTCAATACTTCTTCTAGTAAATTTAGAAGCTGGAACTCTATATGCTAATTCTGTTTTAGGTCGATCCATACCATCTTGAATCGGTTTAAAAAAGAATGGATAATTAACTGAAATTGGTACAACTTTATCAGTAAACATTTTTTTTGCATCTTGTCCAGTTTTAGATAATATTCCATATCTGGAATCGCTAGATATTGTTGCTAGATTTATTACCTCTCCTGAGGCCATGAAAGAAAATCCTGATCTACGGTTTTTAAGATAACAAATTCCGTAACATCTGGTATCTGCTTTACAAGCTTCCCAGAATAAGAAGAATAATCTATTGGCTTCTCTAAAATCTGGTGGTCCAACATCAATCTTACTCCATTGCAAGTACATATAGTGAGTGCCAGTAAGATAAGTAGGTTTACCTTGATTATAAAACCAAAAACCTTCTTCACGTTTTTTAAATTCTTCATCAATATATCCAAACCATTTTTCTTTAAAATCTTCTGGATATTCTCTCCAATGAAATACTGTTTTAATTCTTGTAAGTGGTTTAGGATATTCAGTTTTAGTCCATCTATTATTTTCAAATTTATGAACTTTTTCTTCTTTAGGTAAAGCTATTTTAAGATTTTGTATCTCATATATTTCACCTATTTTTCCAGTCTTAGATATTACAATTATATCGTGTTCTTCATTGTAACCATACTCCCATTTACTATACCTATTCATTCTTTTAAGAATTTTAGGTTTAATATAACCATGTAGGATTTTGTATAATTCTTGTTCGTACATTATTTAGACCTCCCTTCTGCAAAACCTTTAAAAACTTTTTCTTTCTTAACTTCTTTAGGTTTATTTTCTAACATATTATCTTCTTCTTCAATTCTATTTAAAATTTCAAAAGCATCGAATATAGCTAGTTTTTTAGTAGCTGCAGCGTTTTTTAATCTATCTGCGGAAATATCTGGTCCAAAATCTATAATGGGTTCTTTAGCAACTTTAATTAATTCTTTAACTGCTATACGCCCAGCTTGGATTATATTTTTCTTCGTTTCCTTGGTATTCATACTTTATAACAATATCATTTGATTTCATACAATATAAGCGCTGTTTATTAATTAAAAATTCCCATTCTCCGTTAGGAGTATAACCAACTAAGTCTCCCTCGTTGATTTCTAGCGCTTCTAAAGAACTATTACCATATTTTAATATACCTATTAATGAACGTTCTTTGTTTAATGTTAGAGAATTAGTATCTTTTATGGGTTGAATAAAGCATCTATCACCAAAAGTATGCCAACCAGTAGAATTTTTATATAAATATACTTGATCTAGTGAACAAAAGTATAAATCATTTTTAAACCATGATCTACTTTTTTTCTTCTCTCCACGCATATCATAAAAAGTTCTAAAAATATTTTGATGGACTATTACAATATCACCTTTTTTTATTTCAGTTTTAAAAGCTAAAGGAGTTTTAATTACTTTTGCTAATCTATTAACAAATTTCCAAGATTCAATTTGAGTATTAACGATTACTTTTTTATCACCTACTTGGATTTCATTTTTATATTTATCACCTAAAGGTTCTATAATAAAATCATATAAACTTTTCATTAATATTCTAAATCATATTCAACTGATATTGCCATATGAGAATTAAATTTTTTCCATGGTAATACTTCGTTGTTTTTTTTAATATAAATATTATAAGAATTATCAGCCTCTTCAAATAAAATATGAGAAATCATATGACCGCCATACACTTGTTGCCCTAAAGCATAGTGCATAGCGTCATTTTTATAATCAGATCCAATACTGATCTTTCTAATATTATTTGTCACCCTTTTTTTCTTCTCCTTCTTCTTTTTCTATTGGAGTATACTCACCTGTTTGTAGGTTTATATTTACCGGGCCGTATTCTTCTTCTAATTTCTTTTTCATGTCTTCCATTTCTTTTGAAAAACCTTCAAATACACGTTTAACTCCTTCTTTCTGTACTTCTAATACTCCAATACGATGTAAAGCATCGTTAACTTGAGCCTGTTTAGTAGTTATATTAGATAATTGTTCATCAGTAATTTTATTTACTGTTTTTTCTTCTTTTTTTGTCATAATTTTGATTTAATTTGATTAATATTCTATTTATATAATTACACGTAAAAAAGTAATTTACGTCTCATTTCTCATTGCTATAAAACCGCCTGCTGTACTAGTGTTTAATACGTAATCTACATACACAGGTAGTACGCTTCCAGCTTGTACATCGTCGAATGTTACTGCATCACCAACTACTGGTAATAAACTTCTTACATCATCTACATTTAAAGTAGCGTTACCACCACCACCGCTAACGGTTATAGTATCGTTTAATTTATAATCTGTTCCTGCAGCCGCGATAGTTAAACTTGTAATAACACCTCCGGTAACAGTTGTAGTAACTGTTAAACCTGTACCATCACCATTAGTTGTTGTAGCAACTCCTACAGCACCTGTATAACCTGTACCACCGTCGCTTATAGTTAAACCAACTACTGTGTTTTGAGCACCTAGTGTTCCGGCTACAATAACAACTGCTGTTTGAGCACCAGTACTGTCACCAACATAAATAGCAGAACCTGCTAAATATGTTCCTAAACTCCCAGTTTGATTCATAAATTCCCACGCAGGAATTCCATCAATGGTAGCTGATCCAGATATTGCTAAAGCTTTTCCAAAATATCCCATTTTAATTTTTTTTTATTGTTAATTATTATTTTTGTTTATAAATACTAGTTGCTTTTTCAGTTGTGCGTCCGCCGAAATAGGCTAAAACGACGGCCATCATGACCTTTTCAAAAGTATCATTCCATGTATTATTTATATGAAATGGTATACTTTCTACACTATCTAAAATACCAGCTAGTGAAAATATACATATACACCATACTAATACTAATGGGCGTACATTTTTCGACATCCATGAATCGGACATAGAATCTGCCTCCCATCTAGTTGTGATAGCTTCTAGTTCTTTATTTTGTTGATCATATATTAATTGTTGCAGTTTAATTTTATCTTCTGCACTCACGCCAGATTTTGTAATTTCTGCTATAGCTTCTTTTGGTGATGTAACACCTTGTAATATATTACCCAAAGTAGGGTTAATAATAGAAGCGGCGCCAAGTAATAATTGTCCAACAGTTGTTTCTTTAAATTTCTTTTTTGCCATTATGATCTTTTATATGCTTCCAGTTCCCATGGAAGATTTTTTGCACCTTCTTTCATTTTAGATCTTGGATAAGTTTTTCCTTTCCAATATACATTTTCTTCATCGTAATTTAAATCACCACGTTTCATTTGTTCTATATGAATTTTTTCATGTGCTACAATCTCATCTATTTGATGTGGATCCATATCTTTATTTACAATAATAGTTCCATTATTGTTTGCTTTACCAGCAACTCCATCTTCCATATCAACATGGTAAACAGGAACATTATCTGTAGAATACGGGGGATTACTTAGTTTAAAAGCCATATTAGTTTTTTGAAGGGAACATTTTATTTAAAATTGATTTTCTTTTATTACATCCACAAGGGACATTAGTCGCGGTTGATATAGTATCAACTACAGACTTAATGCCCGTTGCTTTTGTAATGTTTTCAATTCTATCGCCAAGTCCTCTTGGTTTCATACTAAAGTATTATGCCCAAGTAGCACCGCTCCAATACATTTGAAGTGGAGTAGCCGCTTTGTCTTTTGGTAATTGTGCCGTAGACGCAACACCACCTGGATTAGCTGTCATTGCTTTAGTAATCGTTTCATAAATAGTATTAGTTTCACCATCTACCATCGTCACGCCTGTAGTTGCAACTGTATCACAGTTAACTGCTAAAGTAAGTGTCTTAGGATTAGTAGCATTTGGTGTTCCAATAGCCGATTCTTTAAAACTTATTACAGCTGTTTTAGCGTTCCCAATTGCTGCCGCACCTGTTGCTGCTACCTTAGCTATATCATCGATATTTACTAAGACATCATAAGCTGGACTGATTGGTTGACCCGCTGCTGTATTTACAACGCGGAATTTAATAAATTTTGCCATTTTGTTTTTGTTTTTGTTTTTGTTGTTGTTATTGTTTGACTTGGGTTTTATACAGTTCCCTACTGTTATGTTTTTAACCTAGCCAATTTTCATTAGGTCTAGTATGCCTTACGAATTTTTCTTTTTGTGACTCTCCTCTTTGATTTTGCGGAGGAACTAAAGGAGCAAAATCATTTTGGGGTTGATTTTGATTAACAATAAATTCACTTGATTGATTAGCATTTATACCAAATTTAGCAGGATCCACTTCGCCAGTTACTTGATTACCCATAGCTTGAGCATCTAATCCAATTCCACTACCACCAGTTCCAGCATAAGGATTTGCCCCTGCTTCGCTATTACTCATTGCAGCAGCGCTCATTTGTCCATATCTTAAATGTTGTGGGATATTATCATATTGACTATATGCTGCAGAAGGTGCTGTATTATAATTCCACTGAGGAGCTCCTTTATGTTCTGCACCTGTAGAATTATCTCCATCATAATTATAACTTCCATGAGCATCATCAAATAATGCATCAGCATAACCTTTATTACCTTTTCTTTCTTCTTCTCTACCTCTTTCAGCATCTTTTTCTTCCCAAGAGTTTACTCGTGGTCCATGGTAATTACCAGTATAATGACCAGTATGTCCTTTATGTGTTCCCATAATTTTTATTTTTTAAGTTGTGGAAAATGTCTATATACACAAGACTTTATTCCAGATGGTTTTGGTGCATTGTGTGCTAAACCAAGAG